>Ga0208898_1000269_pt1 | contig 41670 bp, 42 predicted proteins | sample VirMetDEL_Mar_4_FD_184513 | JGI IMG/M metagenome (GOLD analysis project Ga0208898, IMG submission 184513) | Aqueous microbial communities from the Delaware River and Bay under freshwater to marine salinity gradient to study organic matter... | ecosystem: Environmental > Aquatic > Marine >... | reverse complement strand
CACCCAATGAATTGTCATGATCAACATGCAGCGCATGATCTTGGCTATCTTGACGAACATAAACGCCAACTGCGCCAGTAGCCAGCGCGTTGTCATTGACGATTTCGACAAGGTTGCGAGTGCTGGTGTCGCCGCTGTTGGAAGTGGCTGTGAAAATACTTCCAGTTGTCAAGCTATTGGCACTTGATACCAAAATAACATCTGCACCCGTTTGAGTTGGCGCACCAATATAAAGCCCTTCGCCACCTGACGTGGCTTCTGTGTCGATTACAATTCCGGCGCTATTAGCATTTTGGTCAACAAATACTGCTTGTTTTGCAGCATCCTGCCTGAACGTGGCGACGGTTGAGCCAGTTGCCAAGGTATTGTCATTGATCAAATTCAAAAGGCTGCGAGTTCCAGTGTCAGCACTATTGCTGGCCAAGTAGAAAATCCCACCTGTTGTCAGCGAATCCACCAAATTGATGTTCATCACCTTCGCAGTGGTCACAGCATGCGTTGTCATCTGTATGGTATGTGCTGTCGTGTTGGCACCGTCTATCTGAAGCGCGTTAGAGTTGGCATTTTGGTCAACAAATACTGCTCGTTGTGCAGCATCCTGAAGGATCGCCAGCGCGGTTGTTCCTGTTGCCGACGTATGGTCGTTTGTAATCTGAACAAGGTTCTTCGTGCCTGTAGATGACGAGTTTGAATAAAACGACGCCAAGCGGCCCGTTGTTAAATTGCTGCCTGCAACAACCAATGCATTATTTGTTGCTCCATTAGCGGTAACTTGAAGCGCTACCGCGTTGGCGTCTTGGGTAACACTTAAAGCGGTCGTGCCAGTTGCCAACGTGTTGTCATTAACGATTTTGACAAGGTTGCGGCTGTTGGTGTCGGCGCTATTTGATTGGATTCTGAGATTGCCACCTGTTGTAAGCGCATCAGCCGATTCAATTCTAGCGATGTTCGCCGTTGTTGCTTGCGCGTCTTGGACGCTAATTGCATGACCGTTCCCGTTGTGATCAATGTTTAGCGCCGTTGACGTTGCCGCAACAACCACTTCAATGCCATATCCAGAGCCAGCATCGTTGCGAACATACAGCGGTGTATTGTTGCCTGCCGCGCCGTTGTCATTGACGATTTCGACAAGATTGCGAGTGCTGGTGTCGCCGCTGTTGCTGGTCAACTTCAAAGCAGCGCCGGTTGTCAGACTGTTGGCATTCTCAATCAACAACACATTACCGGATGTATTAACCGGCGTATCAATCCAAACCGTTGAAACCGTGGTTGACTGGCTATCAATATAGAGCGCTCTTGAATCGTACCCGTTGTTGTCAATTTCGATGGCGTTATCGCCGCCGTTCATCTGAACAAACAATGCACGCTGCGCGGCATCTTGGCTTACGTTTAGAACCGTCGCACCTGTCGCCAGCGTATTGTCATTGATAATCTCGACAAGGTTGCGACTGTTGGTGTCGGCGCCATTTGAGCGTAGCCGTTGAATGGCTCCGGCGGTCAGCGCGTCTGCACCGCCCGTTACAAAAACATAACCCGTTGTGGTTGCCGGTGATGTGACGTTAAAGACGCTGGCTGACGTACTTTCACTGTCGATAAGCAGGGCTGTGCCATTGCCATTTTGATCCAAGAACGCCGCCGCGCCTTGTCCACCGTTAGAGACAGTAAAGACGTTGCCGAACCCTGTTTGCCCTTTTGTAATGCTAAGGCCGTCAGCGTTCGATCGTTGATCAACTAAAACGGCTTTGCCGCCACCAGAGGTAATAAAGTGGGCGGCATAGTCAGAACTATCTTGACGAACAACAAGGCCGACCGCGCCCGTAGCCAGCGTATTATCATTGACAATTTCAACAAGGTTGCGACTCGATGTGTCGGCGCTGTTGGAGGAAAACAGCGCTGTAGATCCTGAAGTGAGCGCGTTAGCTGTATTGATGTTCAAGACATTGCGCGTCGTTGTGCCAGCGTCATCAGCCAAAAATGCGGCGGTATTTGCATTAAGATCAACGCGCACAGCGGAAGCGGGTGAAGCGTCAGCATTATGCTCAATGTAGATTCCGTCAGCGGCAGCGTCTTGCTGGATACGGAGCGGAGTCGCGCCAGTCGCACTTGCATTGTCATTGACAATTTCGACAAGGTTGCGGCTGTTAGTGTCGGCGCTGTTGGATTGGATCGCCAGCGCTCGCCCACTGGTGAGACTGCTAGCGCCAGAAATATCGACAACCCTGCCGGTTGTTTGCGCTGGTGAGGGAAACAGAATCCCGGCGTTACCCGTGGCAGCAGTGTCAATGTAGAGCGCAGTCGAGTCGGTGTTCTGGTAAATGTTGACGCCACGAGAAACCGCGTTCTGTGTCACGCTGAGGGTGCCAGCGATGCCAAAATTTCCGCTGAAATTTGAAGCGCCTGTTACATCAAGTGCGTTCCCGGTGCTGTCGTTCCTGACGCTGAGAACAGTTGTACCTGTCGCCAGCGTATTGTCATTGTGCAAAAAGACCAATGGCCTTGAACTGGTATCGGCTGAGTTTGAATATAGCTCCATCAGCTTACCAGTGGTTAAACCGTTGGCATTCGCATTGATAACTCGGCCTGTTGTCGTTGGCCCTGCTACGATGTAGATAACATCGGCTGTTGTAGATTCTGAATCTACCTCTAAGCTGCGCCCGTTTGCATCCTGATCGACTAGCAGCGTCGTTTCGCTGGCGTTCGTTTTGACCGCCAGCTGTGCGCCCGTGGCTGATGGGCCTACGTAAAGGTTATTTGTTATTGAAGTTTCGCTGGCGTTTGTTATTGAAATAACGTCAGAGCCACCGATGCCAATATTAAATAGTGAGTCGCCAGCCGCTTCGCTGGTTGACGTAAACTCGACGTAATTCCTGCTCCCGCTGTTCTGGAAGTACTCCCACACAAAAACATCAGGGTCGCCGTCAGTGAAACCCATGCGACCGTAATCGCCAGAACTGCCAGAGAAATAAATGTGTGTCGCGTCGGCAATGTTTAAATCAGCCGTTGCTGTCAACCCACCATCTTTCAACAATACGCCGTCAATCGTCACGCCTGCGGCGGCAGTAGCTTCGTTGATTGTGTCAACGTCGAGCGATGCACCATCGGCTAAAATAACATTGCCCGACGAATCCAACGACATAATCTGAGCGCCGCTTGAGTTTTCCCAAATGAATTTGGCAGACGCGAATCCTAAGCGCTGTGCATAGCTATCATTGCCATCGCTTTTTATGTAGTTATGCCATCGCTCGACGCCGCCCGTATTTATCAGGCGCAGCATCTTAGAATCAGTCGCCAACTGCTTTAACGACAAAGCACCGTTTGCAGAATCAGATTCAATGCCGACAGGCCCACTAACCGAAATCTTTTCTGTTGCAGTTGTAACGCCAGTGCTGCCGATTTCAATAGTGCCGTCAATCAGCTTGACAGCTTCAATCGTGACGCCTGCCGCTGCCGTTATCTCGTTGATCGTGTCAATCAACAATGCTTCGGTTGTAGCTTCCCATGAGGCTCTAACTGCAGACCCTGCCGCATCATATAACCTAAAATCCCCGTCGCTTCGGAAATCTGCCCGCAAGGTTCCAGACGTTCCTCCGCTGCGAATTTGCAAACTGTCGGTGGAACCTTCTACATTTATTGTGTAGATATCTTTCGGTGTAGTGGTGACACCGTTCCCAAGGATTAGAAAGGCGCTAGAAAAATCTGAAGGTCCAGCGATATTTATACCACCTGCACCGGACGAATGATAAAAGGCGGCAAGCCCCCCCGCACCAGTATTAAATTCGGCAGAACCATTTACTTCAATGCCACCATCTTTCAGCAGCACTCCATCAATCGTCACGCCTGCGGCTGCGGTCGTTTCGTTGATTGTGTCAACCGTCAGTTGATCACCTACGGAAACGATGACGTTGTTGCCCCCCGATGTGTTTCCATTACCGAGGATTTCTGACCATTCGTTTTGTGCCGCCGCCACGGTGTCGACGTAGGCTTTAATCGACTCGGTTGTTGCAATGCTGGAAGTCGAAGCGGTGGCAAAGGTATCGTCATCTAGCAGGGTATTGAATGCGCCACCAGTACCGAGAGTAATGCCACCATCTTTCAGCAGATTGCCGTCGATAGTTACACCAGCCGCAGCCGTGGTTTCGTTGATTGTGTCGGTGGTGATCTGCTGTCCAGCAGTGACAATGATATTGTTCGCGCCAGTAGTGTTGCCGTTGGCGAGGATTTCAAAAAGTTCATTGTTCCCGGCGATCTGCGAATCCACGTAAGCCTTAATAGACTGCTGAGTAGCAAGCGCAGTTGCGCTATTACTTATAAGAGTATCTTCATCAAGGATAGCATTAACGGTTACCCCGGTCAATAGATTAATCCCACCATCTTTAAGAAGAACACTATCAATAGTAACACCAAGGTTCAGAGTATTCTCATCAATGACATCAATCTTCATGTTGTCATTAACAACCACTTCTCCACCATTAGCGCTAATAGTTACAAAACCATTGCCCAACAGGGAGATATCATTGGCTCCTTCACCAATAACAATGTTATTGCTAGAGTTCATGTATATCAAGTTACGAGTAACAGTATTACCTGTTTCGTAACCAAAGAGGTTGTTATTGTTCTTTAAGTATACCTCACCATCTTTGATAAGGGTGTTATCAATAGTAACACCAGTGTTTAAAGTGGTTTCATTAATGGTATTTGTAAGAAGTTGTTGGCCTGCCTGCATAGTCAGATCATTAGCGCCCGAATTGGCCCCCGCTGCAAGAGCGATAGCAAGGGTTACAGCGTCAGGATCTAACCCAATGATACCTGTTCCGGAATCATAGGTGAGCTTACCTGCAACTACACTAATAGCTGCCCTAGCGTCTGCTTCTGTGTTAGAAGCTGCTTGAATATCTGCTTCTGCTAATGTTTGGTTAATGAATTCCGAATTAGCAAAGTCATAAGTTAATACTTCCCCTGAAGTAGGGTCAGTAAGATTAATACCATTAATCTCCTCTATCTCTACACCATTAGTAAAGATATCTCCGGTATTAATAGTTTGAACCACATTTCCACCAGCGTCAGAGATAGTAATAACCATCTCATTAAGTTCATTAATAACAACGTTGGTAATTGAATCCCCTTTAGTACCTTGAGCTCCAACTCTAGATAAGGAGATTTTATATTGGACATTTTCTACTTTAATTCCATCTGCCATTTTACACCTCCTCAGTTGGGCTATAAAGGACTTCTATAAGTCCTCTAACGGGTTTCCAAATTTGTTGTCCATCGCCTATCCCTGCATCTACGATCTCTAAATCGAAGAAGCCATAGACAGGCTTATTAGGTTCGGGTTCAGTGGCCCAAGTAGCAATTAAATCATCTGTAACTACTACTTTAAAAATATTATCGGTAGTATCATCATCAATAATAGGTAATGATGTGATTGTACCACCCGCTCTTGGAGCAGTAGGTTGGGTACCTAACCCATCATTATCCCCTTCGACTACTTTAGCAGTCACAGTGGCACCATTCATGTTAGTCATCCAGTTAGCTGTAAACTCTAGATGAATCTGCTCACCATGGACTACGGAACATAATACAGAACCATTATCTTCCGTTAAGTCCTTACTAGGGGAAGTAATACGTGCGCGTCCATCAGCGCTGGTAGATGTACTTCTAGCCATTAGTTTTCTCCTTTGCCGATCCTCAGATGGGCAATAAAAGTTAAATTATAAAAAGGGAATCCCACCCTTTCTGCATTGAGCAGTTTAATAAACATATTAGATTTCTTCAAACCAGTTAACTGCACCAATCAAATCAGAATTAACTCCTGTTGCTCTAACACACAGTATAAACTCATCGGGTGTACCATCGATAGAGATTCCTAGGTGTAATGCTGTATCGTGAGCAAATGTGATTTCACTATTAGCAGCTCCGTATCCGCTTGCTAATACTGTACCACCAGTTACGATGTTAGTATTACCTGCAGCAACTGCTGTTTGTACTCCATTATTAGATGCAAAAGTAAAAGTACCTGCAACTGAAGGGTTTCTAATAATAGACCAAAGAAAGTTATCATTGGTAGTACTAAGGATAGAGATCCCGCTTATATGGAGATGAATATTAGGTTTAGCAGTATCCAACCTTATCCCACAAAGGGCATAGGTGTTAGTGGTAGAGTCTGCATCTGTATGGATAACTCCCTGATTAACTGTACCGTCTTCACCTATCTGATTAACGCCCTCAGTACCAATAGTAGAGCATACCATCTCCAAAGAGCCACTACCCTCACCGGCTTGTCTAATCTCATAGCGAATAGGCTGGTTAGAGTGAGTCATATAGGTACTAACACCCGCATTGGAGTGATTATACCTAGCTATTTCATACATTACACCATCAATAACCACGCAGAATCTTACAGAACCTACCCCTAACCACTCATAGTCTATTTGGAGAATGAGTGATTTAGTGAAGTCTATAGTGATTCCTGATGGTCCTGAACCATCCATAGGGTCTGTCCAGTCTGCTCTTGCAATCCTTGCAGTCTGAGTTCCGCTCTTATAGATACAACAATAATAATCTGAACCATCAGATTCAATAAAGATACCATCAATATTAGTACTAAAAGTTCCTGTAGTCGCTGATTGGAATAATCCAATTCTCTTTGTTACATTTGTTTCATTAACAAAATTACAAAAAGTTAAGAAAGCTTGTTGACCCTTACCTGCAAAATAAGGTGCTCTCTGGAAAGTTTGCCTGATGACATAATCTGCATCTGCAGCAGTAGTCATGTTAACAGAGGCGTTAGTAGTACTATGTACGCTAGTAGCAGTACCATTTAGTTCTTCATCTACTAATGCTGGATTCTTACTATTAGGGTGTTTTACATCAAGTAAAGTGGTAACCTGACTAACCCTTTGTCTACCAAAAGCATCATTAGCTCCTGTAGGAGCAGGGGTCCAAGACCACCCACCGGGAATCACCCCGGGTGAATTAAATTCAATAGTCATATTATCCTCTAAATAGTAATAGCTGCAACTACAGCTGAACCTGATGTATTAGTTACCACTACCTGATATTCACTAACGGTAACCACTTCCTGAATGATATCACAACCTTTTACGGTTAAGATGTTTACGAAAGGAAGAGACTCATCAATACGCCCTTTAAGAACTAGAGTGTCTCCGCTATTCATGTTTGCTTGAAATACTGATGTTTGATTATCGTGCGGATCGAAATACAGTATCCCACTCGTATAGGATACAGTATTATCTGCGGTTTGAAAAACCTTAAACCTTTTGTTCTTATCAGACATTAGGTTCTCCCTTTAATTAATTAGGTTAAATAACAATAACCCCTTCATATATGGATTCCTTAGTAGCTTCCGCTAAGGGGTTCTTATAGGGCCTAAGGGGGCATTAATGATCATTAATAACCCCCGGGGCCATCTTCTATAGGGTGATCAATTCTTTAATTGCTCTACTACGATTTTGGCTAAGATACCTACGAATGATCTTAGTTCAATCAAGCTCATACTTTGCAACTGTAAATCAATCTCTTCTGGAGACATTCTAATAAGCTTCTCCATAGGAAGTCTTTGTTGGACTTCTGGCTTTTTATTTCCTTTATACTTCATTAGCTATAATTTCCCATCTCTCTGGTAAGTAAGGGGCAGATACAAGATCAATACGATAGAATCCTGATTGTTCTGTAGAGAACTCAAAAGATCCATCGTTTACTACTATGTCTTTACCATCTACCCTAATAACAGTTCCTTCCGGTAATCCAGACAGGATAGCCTCGTCGATGCCATCTGCTGTAATCTCTAGTTTATTCCAAGAACCTTGAAATTGAGTTTTAGGGATTACCATCATGGTATTAATGTCTACATAGTGAGTTAAATACTCAACAGTAGAATCGTGTGCTAATTCTAAATAAGCTAAAGTCTCACCTGTAGAAGCCTCTATAGATTGTCTATGATGTTCTGCTACAGGACGACCTTTAATTGCAGGGACGCCCATAGTGATTAGCTTTTTGATCCTTCCTGTGTCTGGATGATATAAAATATATTTCATAATTACCTCTTTAACTGTATAATAGTGAAACAACCAGAGTTCACTGTAATGTCATTGACGTTAGATATAGGTCTAGCATGACAATAAAAAGTCCTAGTGCCGCTTCCTGAAGAAGTGAAAGTACCCATATATGATACTGTTCTCTTAGTTAGGGGAACCGTTAATGCTGGACTGTATTGCGCATTAGATCCTGGAGAACCTTCTGAAATCCTTACCATCATAGTATTAGCAGTAACGGTAGAAGCTTCTACCTCCATTACCCACCAATATATTAAGGTAGTACCTGTGGCTTCTACGTCCATGGAGAAGGAGAAAACATCTTCATAAGTACCTGAATCATCCAACAAGCTTGTAAATATAGTAGCATCTGCATTACCTGCTGTAGCAGCGTTATCAAATAACTCAGCGGTATCTACCGAATCATCTGCCATTAAGGAGTTAGTGATATTGCTAGCTTTTATATTACCAGTAGCGATGATGTCACCCCCTACAGTAAGGGTTCCTTCTTTTCCTTTCCATTCTAAGTAATCACCAGATTTATCACCAACAGCGAAATCGTATGCAGCATCAGTACCACTTGTAGCAAGAATGTCTCTCTTCCTTAACCAAATACCACTACCTGTAATTGAACCACCAGATTGGGACATAGTACCTCCTTTAATCCCTACTTGAGGGTAGGAGGGGGTACCACTTAAGGCAGTCATAACATAAAAGTTAGGGTGGGTTATATATGCTCCATAAGTAGCATTATTACCCATGGAGATACCGGATTGGCCATTAAACTCATAAGCATCCTGTCCTGTTCCGATATACATACCATTAGCTTCAAAAGTCCATCCAGATATCGCAGCAGAGCTACAAATCACAGAACCTTTAAGACGGAGGTTACCAGAGGAGTCAACATTAAAGTTTTGACTTCTAATTACACCATTGCCGTTAAGGTAGATAGCGGTTCCTGCATTACTAAAATTACCAGAAGTATAAGAGTAATCTGTAGATTCAATTACACCTGTAGTGATATTATCCCCATGAATAGTAGTAGCGCCACTAGTGCTTAAATCAGTAAAAGTTACAAGAGAAGTAAAATTAAAATTCTGGAATCTACCAGAGAAACTCGGAGAACCTGTATTACTCCCAGAAGCCGATTCTGTCACTTCATATTTAGCTGCATAATAGCTATCACCCGATATAGCGGGAGGAGTTGTACTCCAATTGCTAGTTAACCCTACGAATGCCCCTGTAGAGAATGTGTAACTAGTAGCTGTAGGATTTGCACCGGGATCTCCTGTAAGCTGATAATAAACGAAACCTGTCTTAGTTTTAAGACCTATATCTCCGGGATCTCCTTGCGCTCCCCAAGAGCTAATAAGAGAACCTGAAGACCACTCCGTATCAGCAATAGTAGCAGTGGTTCCTACCCCGATTGCTGGAGCTGTTCTTTTATACAAGTACTTTTCAGTAGCATCTACGTTAGGAGCAGTAGTAGACCATCCCTGTGCATCACTAAATACAACAGAACCATCAGCAAATGTATAGGTAGTATTCCCAATAGGTTTGGTAACAGCCCCGCCACTTGACGTCGATTTCTTAAAGATTTCTACAGTAGCTTGGTTAAGACCTGCTACACCCTCTAACGATTTAGTAAGTGTAAAGTCCTTATCATAGTTTACCCCACCATAAGTAGCACGAAGGGTCCATGTGATAGGAGCAGTGGTAGCTGTGGGGGTTCCTGTTACCCAATAAGTTCCTCCCGGTGAAGTCATGTTCATCGTAAGGCCGTCTTGAGTAGCAGTACTAACAATACTATAGGTTACTGCACTTTCAGATCGTTTATTAGTAGATCCATCAAATAATTGGAATATACCTTGAGCACCTAAGTAGCTGTTACCTGCAGCTAATGTGTCTCCAACACCAGTATCATCTGTTGGTATGGAGTGAGATTCATTAGTTAAGTAAGCAGTAATATTATTAGGAGACAAACTAGCTATTTCTATTGTATCATACGCTAGTTCTACTTGATCTCCATCGGCAACTCCAACCCTTATAGTGTAAGGACCAGAGTCAGGATCTGGTACAGTAAACACAAAAGTATCGGTTGTAGCGGTAGCTCCATCTGTAAAAGATACCTCATCAGAAAAACCATCACCAGTAAATTTAAAGTAACCATTACTAACATTCTGAGCCGTTGCAGTGAGGGTAATGGATGTAGGAGAATTAAGATCTCCATCTTTATCATAGTCAATAAAATATTGAGTTGCAGTTAATTTTACAGTAACAGCATTAGCTCCTGCCGCACCGGGAGCACCGGGAGCACCAGCTAACCCGTCTGTTCTTTGAGCATAGATAGTAGGGGAAGACCATGTGGTTGTAGCTGCTGTTTCTATATTAGACCCTACGAATAAACCTACAGACACATATACAGTATCACCGTTGGATGTTAGAGCAGGAATGCTATCATCCCAACCATCTACTCCGGTAGGAGTAGGATTAGTGAGTGTACTGTTAGTAAAGTTGTATGATCCTCCTGTAGGTTGAGTATTATCATTTTTCCTATAGATATAAACTTCAGCAGTAGCATTACCTTCAATTTGAAAAGGAGTATCCCATGTATATGTATCGCTATCTACAGGAGTAGTCCCTTGAGAAGCCCATAAAGTATCTGTACCTGTAGTACCGGAAGGGGTATCTGCCCATCCTGCGGGAATACCTGTAGAGGGTGCAGGAGTCGACGGAGCACTTACGCTTCTTTGGAATATGATATTTACATTGGCACCATTAGTACCAATCTCTACTCCTGTTACAGCCAGTTTTCTTGTTGTGGTGAATACAGCATACCCTGGTAATTTTAACTGTAATGTAACAGAGATAATACCGCTAGCACTAAAGTTACTAGTAGTAGTCTCAAAATAATTTTGACCTAAAGTATAAGCTGTGTCTGATCTAGTAAAAGTTCCTGTATTAGAAACACTAGACACCCACCACTCGAAATCACCAAGATCATTAGTATCTCCCGTATAATCAATACGGGTCATCTCTTGTGCACCAATAAACGCTTCTAATCTTGCTGTAGCATCAGGTGAAGTGTATCCACCACCTGATTGCTCTACCCAAGAAATATTTTGAATATCCCAAGCAAAACTCCAAGCTGAAGCTGCAGCGGTTACCACATTAACTGGACCAATGACTACCTCAGAAGGATCTGAGCGTTTGCCTGTTTGAGATACTGATCTAGCACGGATATAAACATCTTCTTCAGGTTCACCAATGTTCATGGTAAACTGTTCGTTCTTAGTACGACCTGCTATAAACCAATCATCGTCATCTGTGCTATTCGATTTAGCCCATTCAATTTCATAGTAATCAAAAGCATTACTATTGCTTACTTCAAATCTTAAGAATACTGCAGATTCAGTAGGTAATACACGATACCCATAAGAAGTAGGGTTATCAATATTAGCTTCTGAGATTTCTGTATTAGTAAGAGTAGGTGGGAAGATTTCAAATGAAATGTGTCTATCATAAGGACTCACGATTTCATCAGTGATATTCCATGCGAAATCAGAGGAATTAATTCGAGTACCTGAAACTTTTACGGTAAGGAGTTCAGTTAGTTCTACACGATCTACCCGCATAATATCATCATCGCTGGTTAAGCTATTGATAACACTATTTAGTTTAATTACATCTCCCGGTTCAAAATTATACGCTTCTGAAAAGCACTCAAATTCATATTGAACCGCTCTACGGGATTCCCTTACTGTTTGTTCAGCTAAGGCTCTAGCATGATAGGGGTCTGTATAACCGGCTCCATCTAATTGAGCGTTAAGTACTACACCATTATCTTCACTTAGGTATGTGGTACTTACTGCCCCATTTTTCTCAGGCCATGTTTGTGTCTTCGCCTTGAAATTATCTTGTTCATCAAGATAACGAACAGAAGCTTCATTAAGTTTAATATCCTTATTAGGATAAGTAGTTTTAATTTGACTATTCTTTAGAATATCATCTGTTACAATAAGGTTGCTTTCTGCTTCTGCCTTAAGAGCAGCTTGAGAGGTCCAGTATCCTAATTGTAATTTAAACTTACCCTCAGACCAAATAAGATCTGCATTAGGCATAGAGTTAAGAATATCTTGAATATTCTCTCTAACAGGCAATGAGGGATCAATAGTAATATTACACTCATATAAAGGTAGAGTATCCGGTTGTGTATTGATCTTATCGATCATTGCACTAAGTTGGATTTCTTCAATATCCGCAGCGGTATCCATAGTAGGAGCACCATCTACTTCTGTCACCTCTGTAAGAGGAACTTGAATCTCGTCATTACCTATATCATATGTAGAGTTAGTAAAATCGATATCATAGTGACCACCGTCTTCATGCACGATTTGTCCTACATATCCTGCAGCTGCTAAATTAGCCTGGATAGTTGATACGTCTTCTACTGAAATTTGATTCTTTGGTAAAAATATAGAGATATAGTTATTACCTCCAATAGTTCTACCATAGAGCGGAGTATTTGTATAGGATGCGGAGTTACCTTGCCATATATAACCCCTTCTCTCAACCGTTCCTAATCCTGCAGCAGGGTTTACAGTTTGGGCGCAAGTAACAGCAGCGTTATAGAAGGATTCCAAATCAATTTCAGAATTATCTAAACCCATTCCATAATCACCGGTCATATAATCTAATAGAACTAATGCCGGATTATTAGTGTATGTTAAAGTGCCTGCGCGGTTATAAGTATAGTTGCCTCCACCTGCATCTACGACTTGCGGTATCTTTTTACCTTTTACATAAAACTTTAAGTCAGGAATTTGGTAGTATTGTGGATTATCTCTATCAAGCCAAAATGAAGTAGTACAAAAAGCTAAATCTGTGAACTTGTTGGTAGATAGCATACCGTTAGCTGTTGCTAAAGGACAAGCTGTTCCTCCATTATTATATTGGACAATAATATGTCCGCCTTCTTCATCTTGAGCTCTAGTAAACTCTTTATCATTATAAGGCAAGTCATCTACTTGAATGTACTTAACTTCTTCAATCTCACCTTGGCAAATTGCATATTGTCCTATGAGAAATCTATTTCTATGCTTTCTATCTTTATAATCAAGATTGGTGCCTACAGTAAACCTTGAATTTGATAACCAAGTGGAATCCGCTCCCGGTGTTGCTGCATAGATATGATCGTGTTGTGTAATCACATCAGCAAGAATACCACCAACCATCTGCCTACCATACACAATAGGTATAGGGGAAGATTCTCCTTTAATAGTTAACTGAAAACCTTTTCTTTCATCCGCTTCTGCTTCTGCTTTCTTCTGGGCTTTCCTTTGTTTTCTTTGTTGAATAACACTAGTTACAATCGAGATTACAGCTAGAATAATATCTAATACCATTATTTCTTACCCCATCTAATCTTAATTGAATCTGTGTTCTTATAAATATTATCAAAGCAGGTATCTGTTGCATCAATAAGTTTTTGGACATAGCTATCACTAATTCTCTCATTAGTACGATCCAGAGCACCAAAAGGAGAAGAACATTCGATTATAGCGTTCTTAGTTCCTTCGGCTGGATTAGTTTCGATTGAAACACCATCTATCCTGCCTTTATAGAGAATATCTAAATCAGTAGTATTCCCTAACAACCCTAATCTGACGGTAACATCTGTACCGACTGCATTATTATCGAAGTATCCTTTAAATTCATTATTGAAATCAACTAATTCCAGCCTATATATTTCTCTGTCGGCTACATTAGTTAACTGAGGAGGGGCAAATTTAGTAAGCCCCCCATCAGAAGTATAAGTATTGCCTCCTACGGATAAATCGTAAGGAGCATCTGTTAACCTAACTGTTCCGCCTGAGAATTCCATATCCAAAATAAGATAAGGTTCTGAAACACCAGCAACCAAACCTGTAATGATTGAACTTGGAGTATTCTTCATTTTACAGTGCCTCAATAAGGTTAATTGTTCCAGCGTCACTAAGGACACCATCTGCAAACGTAATACCAGTTACATTAGTAACATCACGGTATGCCGTAAGTATAATATTATCAGAATCTCTATAAGCTAAAGCAGTTGTATCTGGTACTGCAGATCTTAATGAGGGGTAAATGTTTATATCCCCCGATCCAGAGTATTCTGAAGTTACAAGATAAATTTTATCATGGTTAGCAAACTTAATAAATCTACCTTTTGCTATTGTACCATTAGCTCCTGTTAGTGTAATAGTACTATCACCTGCTGAGTGAGCACCGGATACAGTAACCGCACTAGTAGAAGTGCCAGAACTAATAGTTGTCCCTCTAACGTTAAGCTGAGGCATAGTCATTGTAACTGTATCGCTCCAGCCTAATAACATGTCAGGTAAAAAGCTAGAAGCATCCTGCATTACTATCCCAAATTCTAATTCCCATCTTTGAGCATTTTGGGATACTCTCCTCGTCTTCAGGGATACTGAGTCAGAGGAGAATACCGGTTCATTAGATGTAATTTGAAATGGGGCAACAATGTCATATCCTAAGAATTGATATGCTGCCATTATTCCTCCTTAACGTAAGTTTTCACGATTATACTGATTTACCCCACCAGCAATTGTGGGAAGCATCTGTATAATTTCTTTCTTGGTTTGTCTAGAAATATCACCAGTGATATGAATGTTATTTACTACTTGGTTTTGGCTATCAGACCTCATAGTATTACCTTTAGCAGCAGCAAAGAGTTCTGTTTGTTGAGCTTCTGTAAGAACCATTTCACCACCATTAAGTTTATGGTAACCTCCTCCATCTGGTACTAATCCTCCGTTATGGAAGAATAAACCAAAGAAAGAGCCAATACCGCTACCAATACTACTAAATAAACTTCCAAGAGTATTAGCGATACTTCCTAAGAATCCACCAAGCTTACCGATGAGTCCATCAAATATAGAACTAAATTTAGAAGTAAAGCTTTCAAATACTTGTTTGAAACCACCAGCAGCTTTCTCACCTCCGGACTCTACGCCACCCGCAGCGGTCTCTGCCGCGCTAGTGCCTTCCGCAGGGATTTCTCCTGTAGTAGAACCCGTAGGATCAGCACCCCCTTCCGGTAAACCTTCTGTTCCACCGGGAAGTGCGATATCTAGGGGGTCTCCTTTTCCACCAGATCCTACAATCTGAACCCATAAAGGCTTAGCTGCAGATGAACCCAGAGCAGAAAGACCTTCTCCTATGTTCTCTCCTGTTTGTGTAACCTTTCCAAACAAGCCACTTAATCGTGATTGGAGACCACCTTGTCCTTCTTCACCACCAAATATACCTTCAGTGATACCAGCGGATAGGGACTCAATAACTTTGTCTCGGAAAGATTCAAACAAGTTAGTACCAAAATCACCTAGATCCGATTCTCCTTTAAGAAGACTAGTAAGCCCTCCTTGGAAATCATCTCTAAATTCTCCAGCTGCAACTTCCCCTTGTGTTTTGGAAAATTCACTAATTTGTTTAGTAAGAGCATTATTTTCATTTTGGAGTACTACTAGTTCTCCTAATCTACCAATAATATCTTCCCCAATAACTCTTTGTTGAGTTAATAGGTCAAGAGATACAGGGAGTCCTTGTTTTGTTAACCTAGCTATCTCTTGTTGTACTTTATTACCTGATTCAAATAAGGCTAATAGGTTTTGAGTTTCTTTTGCATTATCATCAAGGAATTCCCTAAGTTTAGTAGTATCAATAACAGCATTAGGAGTATTCTCTTGAATAAGATCCTTGATTGCTGCGGCAAAAGAAATAGTATCAAAGAACTCTTGAGTAGGTTCTTCATCTGGTTTATTGAACGAAGCAAGAGCATCTTGGAAGAAGGTTTTAACACTTGCTAAAAAGCCTGCAGCACTGCTAAAATTCTCTTCCCCAATTGCACTCTTAATCAAAACAGTTATAGACTCTAATAAAGAGTCAAGAATATCACTGCTATTAATATTACCAGAATTTCCTACTAAACCACCAGTAGCAAACCTAGGGAGTCTACCTGTTCTGTTTAAGGCCTCCAAGAAAGGAAGGTAACGACTAGCTACCCTTTCTCTAATTACATATTCTCCATTAGAGAGTAATACAGGGATATCGTCTGACGTTCCTGTCCCGGGTCCTATAACACGGCCACCCATAGCGAAACCGGGATTGGAAGGGTTAGATCCAGATTCTACAGGGATTCTTTCTTGTCTCTGTTGAGCCCCAAAGAACCAAGTTTTAGCATCAAAAGCGGTTAAGGCTTCAATAATCTTCTTACCAATGTCCGTTCCGATAGCTACTATCTCTTCATAACCTTCAGCGAAGAAAGCGAAAAACTTCTTAGCAAAATTAGCAGCAATATCGTCCCATTCTCTTATATCGCCTATGGCTTCGAATAGCGCCTTCCCTATGTCACTACCTATTTGTCTAACAGTGGAACTTCTAAAAGCAGATACAACTGCTGCTGCCAAACTTGCTCCTACAAAGAAAGTAAGTAGACTAGATGCGCCTATAATTGTAGTAACAAACAGAGAGGCTGCCCTAAGCATAGCAGGTAATAACCCTACTGTCATAGTAGCAACCCAGGCCAGTGCTCCTTTAATACTGGCAGCAATTGTTCCTGCAGAAGTAATAGCTACGTATCTTGAACCCGCTAATATAGCGGTAGCTAATAGTTTAGTTCTAACAAGGAGCATAGCTTTCGCCCAACTAGCTACAATTAGTGTTCCGACTGGTTTTAATAAGATAGCTATACCCCCAGGCGAGAACGCTAAGGCTGTAGCTGTAGCGAGAATCCCGCCAAGTCTACCTGCTATATAACCAAGTAATGAACTACCAATTACCTCACCAAGCCTATAGGTAGCTAAGGTTATAACAAATTGTTGTGCAGAGTTTGCACCTACCTTCCTAGCAAATTCAGTGGCTAAGAAAGAACCAGCGATACCACCGAATACACCACCAATGGAAGCACCAAGAGTACCTAGTGCAGCTGCACCTGCAGAAGCTGCTTTAGCGATTCTGCCAGTAGAGTCTCTATAGATATCACCAGAGAGTCTTACTTGGTCTCGTAAGGTTTGTTGTTGCCTTATGATACCTTTCTCAATCTTTTGAGATTCTTTTTTAGCAGCATCATATTGCTCTTGAGTAATTGTACCTGATTTTAATTGCAGCTGAGAAGCCCTAGATGCTTCTTTAAGACCACCAAGGTCTGCTTCAAGTGTTGTTAACTGCTGTTCCAGACCTCTAAATGCTTCTGATCCTGCCCTAACACCCCTGGCTGCATATAGTGATGATGCGCCTGCTTCGGGATTAGGAAAGAGTAATCTAGAAAGACCACCACCACCTAGTCTAAGAGCTTCTTTACTGAAGTACAATGCAGTAAGGGTGCCTACTAGGTTTTCAGAAATAAATTCAATAGCATCTGCTAACAATCCCTCATCTACTCCAAATATTTGTGTAGATTGTTGAATAAGAGAGCCGATACCATCAGATACTTTTTGTAAGATATTGGTTTGTTTTCTTAATTCTTCTTCAAGAGGAATAGCATCATCGCCAAATAAATTCTCTTCTTCTAGTTGCTTAGAGAACCCTTTTAAAAACCCTCCTAGACCGATAGTAAGCGTAGCTAATACCGCGTTACCTGCTGCAGCAGCTGCAAGACCTATAAAGATAAGAATGGTTCCTGCAATACCAGAAATAGCATCAAGAGACACTCCGATTATTTGATCTGTGATTTGTCGGATTTTATCTCCATATTCTATATTAATAATAGCAGGAAGTAGCCTTATTAGAGTAATAGCCCTTTTTAAATCATCAATTACATCGTTAAGGACACCGCCAATATTGCTAGCAAAGTTTCCTATATATGACAAAACGGAACTTATAGTAGAGGAAGCGGAGGATAATGCATTATCTATAAAATCTGACCAGTATACTGCAGTTTGGTTAGCTAACTTCTTAACACCTTCTCCGAACTTAGTGAGCTCACCATTTTCGTTTCTAATAGCGCTAATAAAGTCTCTAGTACTATTTGCAACTGCATTATGATTCGATACTATTGCCTTTTTTATTCTAAACCAATATCCCTCTAAGATAAGTGTTGTTGCAGCTAACTCTAACTGAAATAAGAAACTAAAAGAGGTAAATAAGGGCATATCAAATACAATATCAACTATACTAGTAAATATAGCTAGAACAGCTAATTTAAAAGCAGTTAATATTGCTATTGCTTTAAATATTGTTTTAGACCAAGAAATAACACCTATTATTAAATCTGGCCATACAGAGGCCCCCACTACATAGATATACAAATCATAAAAGATGTCTTTAACATCCTGAGCAAAATCTGAAATATAGGAAGTAGCTTCTTTTAACCTATCTGTAAACCTAACCACCATACTTGTGATTCTATCAAAGGTATCAATAGGTAATTTAGCAAGATCATCAATAATCGGTGCCAATCTTAGTCTAATTAATAAGAATTCTGTTTGTAAAACTCTGAGTCTTACTGCTAAGGTTGACAACGTTTCCCCTATTGCCACCCCTAGTCTTTCAATAACCGGTCCTAATCTACCGGTGTTTAATACTTTGAAGATATCATTAATGCCAACACCTATCTCCCTTCTTGCATTAGAGAATGCATTAGAGATAGTTACATTAATCTTACTATATTCTTCATCAATTTCATCAGCAGCCCCAAGAAGTGCTCTCTGCACTACTCTAGCTGTCACTTTTCCTTGCTCTGCAAGCCTGCGTAGCTGACCTATATCTACGTCTAATTCTTTAGCAATTGCTTGAGCAATCCTAGGTGTACCCTCTAAGACAGAGTTTAATTCCTGTCCTCTAAGAACACCAGAGGCTAAACCTTGTTGTAACTGGATCAAAGAACCGCTAATAGTTTGAGCGGAACCCCCACCAATCTTAGCTGCTTTTAAAAGAACCTCTGTTAGTTTAAGTGATTCGTCAGCGGATAATTTAGTATTCCTAGCAAGAGAAGAATATAAGTTTGTTGTTTCTTCTAATTGTACTCTAACTCTTCGTGAGGTATTTAACAGTTTTGTTTGTGTTACAATGAGCCTGTTAGTTCTACCTGTGGTCAAAGCAATTTGGTTATTAATTCTAGTAAAACTATCCGTTACTCCTTTAAGCCCCGCTGCACCTACAAGAGCGGTTGCTCCCGCTGCTAGTATAGTAAATGTAGTAGATAAAGTACTACTAGTCCTTTCTGCACTGTCAGCGATTCTGTCAACAGATTTATTAAGCCTATTAAGGTCAGACTGGGCTTGTTTGGAATTGGAAGTTATCTCAATTTCTAAAGCCATCAAGCTCTCCTAATAAAATACCCCTTTGGTAGATACATTTTGGAATGCAATCTGCCATTGGGGTAGAATGATATTATCTCCTTCTAACAAAATTACCAGATACTTCAAAGTACTTAGAGATAGTTCTCTCGATAAACCTAGCCGGAGCTTGTCTAGAGGAACCTGCATTAAGTTGTTGAATATAAGGTGTTCCGTTAGTGATATATAATGTTTCTATTTTGTTTTTTGGTATAGGGCCTAAAACACTAACTGAAACATTAGTATCTGTAGAAATTTTGTTCACAAGTTGTGCATTCTTACTAAGTAGCCAAGAGCTTCTAGCTCTCCCTGTATCTACTGGAGTAACTTGCACTAGTTCAGAAGTAGCAGCTAAGGCACCAGATCTTTGTGCTTGGTTTATAAGTACAATTATCTCTTCATCTAGTTCATCAAAGGTGTCTTTAACCCCTTTAATCTTAACCTCAACTGCCATTTTCTTCTCCTTTACCTTTCATAGCTTGGGCAAACTTCATACCGAATACTGAAGACTTTAATGAAGACACCATAGCTTCTTCTTCTGGTCTTTCACTATCATATGAGTCTACTGCAGCTAATGAAGGAAATAATTCTTTAGGTGATTTCTTTACTCCCTGAACAGTCAATAGTTTGGCGGTTCTATTATCTTCTCGCCACCCTATTGGCCTTGCTTGGAAATATTTAGACCACTTTCTTAATTCCTCCGCTGGCATTTCATTTTCTATTATGTATACTGGGATCCCTAAATGGAATGCCAAATCATATAAGAATAAATCAGCGGAGCTTAGTCGTTTCCCTGTTCTGATGGGGCTTCTACACCCATGATTCCTTCTGAGAGCTTAGTAAGCTCAGTAACAGGAAAATCATCAATTTCGTCATCAGTAAGGTCTTCTGCTCCAATAACCGCTTTTCGAATAACAAACCGAAGCAAGTCTAATTGAGCTTTAGGATCGTCCTCTTTAGCTTTCTTAGTTTTGGCTTCAATTTCTTTAGCGTCGGCGACTGTAAGAACCTTCACTTCAACTTCACCGTCCATAAACGGGAGTTTCTTAGTCATTTTACGACCTACAAATTCTTTCATTATTTTATCCTAATTAAATAGATGTTCATTATTTGCTTTAAATTCGTCTAAGAGAGTATGCATCTTATTGAGTACATCGAGTGTCTCAAAGATTTCCTGTCGCTTAGAAAGTTGTTCCGGATCTTGTTCATCAGAGAAATCTTTATACCGATCAAAGGTTTTCCTTGATGAAAAATCAATATCTTTCTTCATATTCCTTAACGTTGTCGTAAGGACAAAAGACTTATCAAAAGGAGGTTTTCTATCTTCCATTTTAGTATCCTGTATTATGAAAGGGCTCCGAAGAGCCCCCTCATTATTCTTTATTAAGGCAGAGCGTACGTAGACGTAGTAGTACCAGCAACCAGAGAGAAAGGACCGTTAAAGTCACCATCAATCGTAAGGGTCATCGTGGCCTGCATAGAATCCGTCAGCCCGGGTTGTACTTCGAAAGAAGCAACCGTGCCAAAGAAATAAAAGTCATCAAACAGATCAGCGTTATCTGCCGTGATTACACCGTTACCATCCGTAGCTAGGTCGGAGTCAGTTACACGAACGCGGAAGCAGCAACGAGTACCCGCTTTACGCAGAGTATCAATTGCAGCGTGATCTGAAGGTACATAGTTCAGAGAGAATTCCAAAGAAGGAGCATCTGACTGACCAGCAACCTGAGATGACGTAGCCTGGCCATAGACAGGTACGTTTACAACGTTAGCAGGAGTACCCAGAGAAGGGAATTCCCGAATGTTACCTACGTGAACTACTGCGCCCTCAATGGTTTCGTCAGTAGCTACTTGAGTAGCAAGAATAGTCGCGCTATTCGATACAAACAAGGCGTGGAGAGTACCAGCACTGTCCAGCGCATCATTTGCCGTATTAGGTACGTAGTCCAGAGTACTGAACTTAGACGCACTAATTGAAGTAATGTGTGCCATTATTTGTTAACCTCGTTAGTTAAAAAATTTAAAATCGACTTCATAATCCCCTCTAAACAAAGAAGGGTTGTCGCTATCTGGACCCATAATATTAAGCCTGCTTGCAGCTGTTTTAGTGCCGTTAGTTAGGGTCTTGTTCTCTAAGAGAGTATCTAGGGAGTCTGCGATTTCCATTAGACGTTTAGAACCCTGATCTGCAGGAACATAGATTTGTACGATAACAAAACCTGAGATTCCTGATCTAGAATAAGATTGATCAGTTTTCAATGGAAGATATTCTACTTTTACAAATTCGGTATCTGTACTTGGGATTTGATAATTTACAGGGTAAGCAGAGATGTTTAAAGATGTCCACGTTGAACTGGCGAACAGAGCCTCAATGTCTCTTTGTGAATCTACATATTTAGCCATTTAACCCTCCGTTACTTGCATTACAATTAATCCAGGTTCCAGCTTGTAAGACAAGATAGAATAATCCTGAGAACTAATAGTAATAGTATCATAAAGTTTAGGGTCAGGCAAGTCAGATTCTTTTATATAAACTTCCTTAATCGGTGTGTTCTTAGATTCAGTGTTATTCTCTTCCTGAGCAATAACAATAGCGGTGACAAACGTCTCCGTTTCTGTAGCAGTAGCCACACCTGTTGAAAAATTATATGATCTACCAGATTGGGTTTTAAGAGTAACCGTTTCTGCTAAATCTCCTACTCCTTTAAAAGCGAGATTGACAGCTGTAGTAATCTTTGATCTTATAGACATAAATTACCACCCGCTTCGCCAATATCTACCGCTTCCTCTGAGAATAGGTTTTAAGAATCTACGAATGCTACTAGGAAACAGTGATGCGTTCTGCACCTCTGTAATCTCAATAGATCCCACCTTGATGTTTTCAAACGATCCAGTACGATCCCATAATCCGTCATTATTGATTAAATGATATGCCAATTCATAGGTTGCCCTACGAATTAATTGGATATCTCTATTAAGACTAGATTCTGTTTCATCGTTATCCGCAGTAAAAGTATAAGTAGAGCTGAATTCATCTTGGACCCCCCGGCTGGTATCTCTGAAAGATCCAGCGCGAGGGAATGCGAGTAATTGGGAGGTATCAGCTACCTTTCCCAAATAATCCATTTCATCCAAGTAAGAAGTAGCAGTAATAAGAGCCTGCTCCTTCAAATCACAATCAGCGTTATCCCATGCTGCAACGTCCATGCGATCATCGAAGTAACTGTCAGCCTCGTTCAAGGTGACATAACAGTTAGTACCCTTTACTAGTGCCATAGTCAGTTACCTCCTATGATGATTAAATGTGGAAGATAGGCAGAATGCCGAGGTTAAGCAGATCGACTTTACGGTCCCAAGTAGGCGTAGCTGCAGAGCCAGCCAGCGTAGCGTTAGTTGCAAACGCAGTGCTTGTGCCGGTGAAGCTATAGCCGCGAGGATGCATTACGTAACCCCAACGGTACCAAGCAGTCGTACGACCAGAACCCATACCAACGTGTTCGTTGCGATCAACAGCAACAGGGTTGGGTACTGATACGTTATGCATGAATACAGAACCAGGGAGCATCATAAAGGAGCACTTCAGCGTAGTCATCTGAGTTACACCAGACAGACCAGCATAAGTTACCGTACCAAGAGAAACAGCAAAGTTTCGTGATACGATCAGTCGAACAACACCACCAAGGATAGTTTCGAAAGAAACGTTACCGTCGACAACACGCTCGTCGTCTACGAGGTTAGCAACCTTGACATCGAGGTAATCTTCAGGAGAGATAACCATGTATACGAAGTCAGGAGTATAATCAGACCATGCACCCATTGCGCGAATAATGTGCTCAACGCGACGACCGGGAACAGTCTGAGTCAGGTCAACCAGACCTTCAATAGAAGAACCAGTACCAACCGTGTCAGAGCTAGATGCTACATAACCGAAAGCCTTAGAGCCATCAGCGTCAACAGAGTTACCAGCCCATGCTTCTGTATAGTTGGTAGGGGCCAAATCATTAGCAGTCTTGAGTTCGGCGTTCATTACACCATTCAGGACTGAACGGAGAGCTTGGTCTTCGTCTTCTGAACGAGTCTCAGCGAAGTCACGAGCAATCTTGCCCAGACCGTCTTCACCCGAGATTACAGACTGAACCATGTACTCGTTAGCACCGTGGGTACGAACCGTCTTAATGTAGGTCTGTACTTCAGTGCTGATGTTCGTGGTCTTACCGTAGTCTTCGTTCTGAGAAGCAACGTTAACAACAGCGTTTGAGCTACCTGTTACGTCTTCACTAGCACCACCAGTAGCGCCTACAGCGTAGGCACCAAGAGGCTTGTAGAAGCGAACCTGACCGATAAAGTCTTCGCCGTTAGGATTAATCTGAGCGTCAGAACCTACGAGAGCAGTACCAACGATCTTCTTAGCTCGAGTGTACATTTCATCAGTGTAACCCGAGATTGCTTTATTAAGTGTGCCAAATGCACTTGAGGAAATTGCCATTATTTAGTCTCCAATCGAGAAAAATTAAATGTTACTGCCACTTCCCTGTTCCATCGAATCGACCTGCTGCGGCTGCAGCCATAATTTCTTCGGTAGACATTTCTTCTAGTGGCTTATTATGATCAAACCCTTGACCGGACTGTGTAATATTCTCTTGTCCAGAGCCAGAGGATTGTTTTGGTTTAAATAAGAACTCTTTGTCTTCGTCTTTGCGGAAAGATTCGATGAAATCTTTAACGGAAGCGCCAGTACGGTGAACCCACTGACCTTTCTCGTCTTGAACAAGTTGAGATACGACATCTTTGTAAGCAAAGTCTGCTGCAGTGTCGTTTCTGAAATCCAAGCCTTTGAGAGCATTCCTCACGACATTATCGCGAGTAAGTTCAGTAATCTGCTTGTCTTTCTCTGCGAGTCGTGCAGTCAGTTCTGCCAACTTAAGATCGGCGGCTTCTTTATGTTTACCCTCTTCTTCGAGTTGTTGAATCTCTCGTTGCTTTCTTTCTTCCTCGTATGCAACAGCCTTTCGGACTGCTTCATCACGGGCTTCATAAGCAGCATCAAGTTTTTCCTTGATACCTGAGAGTTCTTCATTAACCCTAGCTTCAACAATCTTCGCTAGCTCTTCACTAGACGGAGTATCATTTTGGCTTTGGGAATTCTCATCATCCCCTTGAGAGTTTTGGTTTTCATCTAATTCTTTTTGTGACATTTTAAGCTCCTTGGGCACGGCCCAGTAATTTCGTTTTAGGTCACAGACCTTTAAATATAAAATAGGTTATGGGCCAATTCCATACCAGTCTTCTCCTTCTAGGATCAATTCCAATATGTCTTCGGCTGTAATACCATCCTTGGGGTTTAAGAGACCCAACTCTTCTGCTTCCTTAAGAAGTCTTTCATAGGACTCTTTAGAAAGCCCTTGTTTCCTCATTTCCTTGAGGGTACGAAGGAGTGTTTGACCCTCTACCGCATCCGCATATATTCTACGTAATGCCCATTTAGCATCTGTAGAATCAACGATGTTAGTAAAGAATCCGTCATGAATAGTCGCTGTGTTCACGTTATTCGCTCTACCCCATAAGTGGAATTTGCGAACAATGGATGCGTCATTCATGTGGTTTCCATTTACTCCTAGACCGCTACGAGCATCAATAATCGATGACCTTCCTAAATATTTAGAGTCGGTTATCGCTACCTCGTAGACATTACTCACCCTCCTTCCAGTTACAGGATCGATAAAAGAGATCCTTTCTTGAACTGTAGGACGGTATCGCTGATACAAGAGTTTACCGTCTACTGTAACCCAAGGTATGTCTACCTTTCCTGATTCAGTAATGTAAACCTCCGCAACTTTTTTCCAATATGAAATAAAGTTCTCCGTTACCGGAGCAACGTCTTTAAGGTGTTTTGACATAATACGGGCTACCTCTTTAAATTGTTGAGGGCCTACAATGCCACCTTTAACGTTGGTCAGCTTGGCTACAAAAAGCTCCGAATCAGGGTGAACGTCTCTAGCGTGTGCCAAGAGCTTTTTCCCGATTGGAACATTGTTAGTTATAGAGTAGTTTACTTCTGTTTTAAGTTCTCTTAGAGACGCCGCCACAGACGACGCATTAGATTTCTCCGCTGCTTTAATCGCATTATCAATGCCTTTATTAAAGTCTCTTAATTCATCAGCAGTTACTACTACAAAATTTTTCTTAGCAAGAACTTTAGCTAATTTAGCTTCAATAGCCCCTGCTTGTGTTGCTTGTCCAGCACCATAAAAAGCTACCATCGATTGACCTTTAGCTGCCTTAGATAAATCACCAAAGTCTAAGTCGTTTCCTAATGGATTTATTTTATGGAAGTCTGGATCAGATAAGGTTCTTTCTGCTACAATATCATAAAGACGATTCTTTCTTTTTGTTTTTAGAATATTAGAAGCCTGAGCTAACTGCCTATCCCTTGTGCTTAGGGCAATTAACTGAGCTCCTGAAGCAGAAGCGTCATTTTCGTTTGCTAATTGTGTGAAATAACCTTTTAATTTTCTATTGTCAGTAAAATCACCATCTACATGCTTATAGATACGTGTATATTCAAGAGCAAGTCGAGCTAGTTTTGGAACTTCTTCAGGTTCAGTTGCCCTAATAAGAGGATGCTCTAGGAACTCCCGGATCCTACGATCCCTTTGAGTTTCTGCTAACATCAACTCCCCTATCTCTCTGAGTGCCTTCTCATTTTCTCTAAAGGCTCTTAGTCTTCCCTCATTAGTCAGAGTATTGAAAGGATCTCCTACGAGTGTTCCTAATTGCAATCGAAGTTCATTAACAGTCTCAGGACGAATTTGTTTAGATACTTTGGTATTTAAGAAGGGTCGTATGAACTCCCCTCCTGCAGGGTGAAGATACCCTTGGGTATATAATCGTCCTCTACCGTCTATCTGCGCCCAATTCCTCCAAGATTGTTTATTAACGCGATGCCACCTTAAGGACTGCATCATGCCTGCGCCTGCTTCTCCTCTTTGAAGAACAATCTTTCGAAAACCGTTTAGCTCATCATAGTAGGCAACTCTTCCTCTGGGGTCTCTGAAATACATAAGAGATTCAAAGAAAGAGGCAAAATCATCATCAACTTCCCATTCAAAATCCATGGCGTGATTAAGCATTCTAGAGAAATCCCTATCGATCAGGTTTTGATCATAATTACCAGAGGCTCTTCGTGTTATTACACTAAGCCCTGTTTTACGACCTCTAGAATCAAAGAACGTCTTTGATCCTGCCTTCACAGTAAGCATATCCCTTTCTCTTATGATACCAATTCGTCTAGAGTATACTAACTCCTGATATGCCCTCTGCAGTTTGAGCATTTCAGGGTCAATAATCTGGACTTCCCGGGAGATGGTATCCGCATAAGAGCCTATTCCCGGCCTTCCGGATTCGACATCGATGATGCCTCTACGAGTAACACCTCTCATGCCAATTCTGATTTTGCCTTGGTCCTTAAGACCATCAAGAATATCTGATCCTACTTTATGATAATTTTTAACTGTTGGTGGTTTAAAGAATATATCGAAGTCGTTAGCCTCCGCTTCATAAATCTTCTTACCAATCCTAATAGCTAACAAATCATAGTCTGTAGACTCGCCTGTTGCTATGTCTGCCATTATCTCAGATAATAGCTTAGTACGTTTCTTTAAGAAATCAGGAGTAAGCTCTCTTTGTATAAAGTCTTCTCTTTTCCTGGCATATATCCATTCAAGATCTAGAATCCTTCTTTTTCTCTCATTACCAGCTTGTAAAAAGCGAGTTATAAGATCATCTGAAGGTTCCCCATTATATCTCTTTAGAAAAGCCTTCCCAAAAGGTAAACTCTCAATTTCTTTCTTAATTTTCTTTCTAATAGATTTCTTAGTAGGAATGTAAGCAGGTACTCTTGGGAAATAAAGCCTAAGCGGTGATCTACCTTTAATATATAAATCTCTAGCTAAAGGTAATCCATTTTTAACTGCCCACTCATCTACGTATCTCTGATTTGATAATGTCCTGTCCGACAAGTCATCAAAAGAAGTCCATTCTCCTAATATCTGAACTTGAGCATCTTCTTCTTTATTGCCAAAACGAAATATATTTCCTCGTAATCTAGATCTTCTATCTAGAATTCTAGAAGTGTTCACTACTGAGTTCTTGAGTTCTGCTTTAAGAACGCTAGAAAGATTTACCCACGGAGTCTTATCTTTTGCGTACCTTTCGAATACAATTCTAAGGTTTTCAGCAACAGCAGTTCTCTGATTGACAGATAATCCTTCATCTTCCAATGAATCTACAAAACCTGTAATCCAAGCTTTCTGTTCTGTCGTTAGTAGTTTAGATCTATTTACAAAGTCTATTCTCTCTTGGTATACTTCAAAATCAGGACTATAAATCAGTGTTGATTTTTGTTCTCCGGTTAATGGATCAACTCCCACATTCCTTTCATCGAATTGATTATTTGCTCTCCGTCGAGTAGCACGTTTACCCGCAAGAGATGTACCTCTATAATCCACAACAGCCAAGGCGGAGGAATTATTGTGTGCCTCTGCCCTGTAAAAGACTTTAAGTTGGTTCTCAACGTCTTTATTACGAATCAAAGTCTGTGGTCTTGAAGCATCCACTCTCAAATTATTAATAGCGGTTGCACTTAAAGCTTTCTGCTTTACTGGTGTGAAGTTTGTATTTTTATTATCCAGCCTTCGAAGTGCTTGTAATGAAATAGGTTTCCCACTTGCTGTAGTAAAACTTGTAAGCGGGAGTTGTCCAGAATCAAAAAGATCTACTTTCTGTATATCTCCTTGAAAATGGCGAACCTTAGTTTCTCTAGGTTGCCTTGTGAGCCATTGTCCATAGGTTTCCCTACTTGGCCCAATACCATCGAACTTTTTAATATTAGTTTGTTTAATAGCTTTAAGAGCTTTCTTTTTTACGTCAGGGGAAGTACTAGCTAAGAGCTCATCATAAGACTTAACAACAGGTACTAGTGTGCTACGACACCTCCAGTGTAAAGGAGGAACAAAGCGGAGGTCATCTAGGTCGTAGATTTCCCCATCGTGATGAGCACAAATGGCTGATGTACGATTATCCAATACTGCGGTAAAGCGCATGCCCTTAAGAATTGCTCTATTCTCTTGGAATGAAGCTAATTGAGCTGTAGTTTGCGTCTTAGTTACGGCAGTTCTCACTAATGCGGATGCTTGGGCTTCGGTCAATCTTGTTGTTTTTATAACCGAGCGGACTAGCTGTTTGTTGTCCCACCCTTCCCGCAAGCCTTTTGTAATAGTGGCTTGAATGCGCTTAAGTTCGTTAGCGCCGAGACCTTGGATACGCCTGCTTAGTGTTCCTTCCCCTCTGACGTTAGCACCTACGATTTCCTCAAGTACTTTAGTAGCAGCAGGTCTGCGGATTACCGCCCATTGACCTAAGCTTTTATTGAGGTTATTAGTGCTAAAATCGGTTTCTACCAACCCAAAATCTTGCATTTGGGAGGTTACATTTACATCTAATTCTTTAGAGAATCGACTAACCTCCTGTTTGATTTCAGGCATGTGTTGTACCGCAGTACCTTTCGTTAAGTCTTTCCCCTCTAATAATTTAGTCAAACGGGTTCTATGTTTACGTATAGTACGTTTCGTATCCGTTTGAACACGATCCTCGTACATACGTGTCATAGCAGTATGATCAACTTGACGATCGTAAATATCATCATTGATTGACATAAAACCCCCGTTTAACTAGTATAATTTAGAAGTCGGAATCTTTAATAACTTTAGCTTCTTCCCTTGAGGAAACCAAAAGTCGTCCATCTTCCAACACTTCCAGGACTTTAAAGCCCTCGTTATTTGTATCGCCAACTTTTACTTTGGACTTTTTCTTATCAGCTTTGATACTCCATGAAGTATCTTTTTCTTCTTTATCCGCCATGATTAAATTTCCCTTCCATTAACAGGACAGCATCATCTTCTAGCATAGGCGTTTTTCCTAGAAACTTATTATTCTCTGGGGTAGGCTCTACAATCCATCGAATTTCAGTATCACCATGACTACCCGCAGGCACTTCTCGTTTCTCTACAATTTTCCACAAACCGTTTTTAGACAGCATGCCTACTTCCAGTTTAGGAACGGATTTAAGCTCAGGCTTTTCTTCTTCCTTCTTAGGACGGCCCGGGCCTTTCTTTTCTTCACTCATTATCATCTTCCTCAGAAATTGGTTCTGGTGTATTAGTTTGTTGGTTGACTATAGAGTCCATAGTCATAGTGTCTAATCCACCCATAATTAAATCATCTTGGTTAATCTCATCTTGACCTTCTAGATCATCATAGTCAGAGTCGATAATATCGTTAGCTTTAGCCACTTCCAAGAATACGGATCGTGGAATAATGCCGGTTTGATACCACTCTGTAACCAGACGCAACCAATCAGCACCTAAAGGCGCAGGGTTAAGATCAGGAGTCAAGTTAAAGGTAATCTCTTCGATATCGTAATCGGTGTCATATTTCCAGTTTAGCATCCACATAAGAATTCGTCTCATTTGAGTAGATACTTTAAAACTGATGGAAGCAAGCAATGCAGACTGACCCGCATTACGGATCTCCAAAGCTACACCAGAATCTCTACCGCTGCCATTCTCAGCAGCCATCATTCTAATACCCAATCTTGCCATTTCATTGACAGAGTTTTGAATGATTTGTTCCATATCTCGAAGAGCTTTTGATGGTGTTTCGAGAGCCTTAACATCCTCTCCTGCACCAACCTTTAGCCAAGAGCCAAGGCCTCCATCCACAACCTCCTCAAACTGATCATCAGTCATGTCAGAGATTACAACAGGAGTATAAGTTGCTGAACCAAGCAATAAGTGGTTCCTTCGTGATACTTTGTTGTATAGCGCTACTTCCCTATCGATGAGCGGCATAAGAACCGGTTCATCTCCATCGATATTTCCGTTAAGAGGAACAGCAGGAATAAAATTTAATCTTTTTCCATTGGCTAGGATATTGTCATTTATGCCAATAAGCTCCCAACCTGAACCTCCTCCACGATGGAAGTCATTTTGTTCTTGACCATTGATAAACTGTACATCTACTGGCTTCTTTTTAATCTGGTATTTCTTAATTCTATAAAAACCCATTTCATCTAGTTCATGGACATGAACAGTCTCAATATAATCCGGATGATAAGGATTCTCAGCAAAGCTTTCTTCATAGCTTCTGATTATCATAAATTTAAGAACATGTTTTCCAGTTATGGGGTGTTTACCCATCTTCCAGTTAATAACAGATTCGGCCTGAATAAGGATAGGATAAGGTCTAATCTTATCTCTGTCTTCTTTTTCTAGTGCCTCGATATTAGGAACCACAGGATGGTCCACCATTACCCAAGCTCTAGAGGTATGAAGCTCCTCTGTAAGAGCATCATTAAGGAATGATAATAGAGAATTACCATTCGCAGTAAATTCGTTTTTAATCCAATCTAATGCACCTTCAGGTACACCGTCTGGTAAAATTACTTCAGGTTGTTTTCGAAGCATACCACCAATCAATACTTTAACATATTGAGAGGTAAGTCCAGGCAGTTCTGCTTCTGCTTTATAAAACTTATATTGAGATTCCGTCATAGACGGAGAGAAGGGCAATAAGATATTACTAAACCCTATTGCATCCAAGGTGTTATCCAGAGCCTTAGCGTGTGCTTGACCATTCAGGATGCCCCTAGATAACCTCCAAAGAGGCTTCAAGGACTCATACCTTGAATTAGGATCTCCAACCGTTTTACTACGGTTATTGGAGGTACCTGTACTATTTGTAGACATCTAAGCCTCCGTTAAAATGTGTATGATTGTCTTGATCTTTTCTTAGTCCCTGCTGTTACAGGGAACAAGAATTCTGAAGCGTATCTTACACCGTCTGAATGGTGTTCTACGCCTTCTGATTTATCGATCATAGCAGAATCTGGATTATTTTCTTTCCAGACAGTTCTTTCCATTGATCTAATAGTATTCTTACATCTTGGATGAAATAGCATTCGTACCTCACCAGCTGCTGTTTTAAGCATCCTGTTTACTGATGCAACAGAATCTACAATAGGTGGGTTCTTGTTTCTTGCCCTAGTCTCGAAGTTAAAGCTTTGCAGAATAGAGAAGTCAGTTCTTCCTACCGCTGCAGAAGACTTTCTGTTACGGCCTGTAGGGTCAGGATAACAAATAATCTTATGACCCTTATCTCCATATTGGGCTTTAAGCCTTTTACCTAAAGTTTCTGTATCGGGATGACCCATAAAGTCCTCTAAGAAGTGCATTTGACCTCCTCTCAATGCAAACAAAGAGGTGGCCATAATACCTACGTTGAAGTCAATACACGCATGAACATCTTCTCCCTCTTCAAAGTAGGGGATAGTATTCGTTACATGATCACGTCTATTAAAGTTATAGAACAGGTTGTTACCTGATTCATCAAAGGACGCTTCATATTCCCTCTTAAACTGGAGGGGATCCATTGTGTGTAAATCCCGCTCAATTTCTTCTGGATCAAGGTAGGGACTATCTTTGTATGTAAAATGGTAACTTCCCCATCGATCGTCGACGGATTCGTTATTGTATAAGTCATAAAAATAATCTTTACCTTTGGGCGTACTAATAATGAGGGATCGTCCTGGTGAAGGAGCACCTAATGCTCTCGCCCGTTCTGGTGACCATCTAGTAGCTACACAAGGCCTAATCACGGATTCCCATGACTCCCTAAATGAACTACCTGCCCCACCCCAAGAGGTTACCTCATCGAGCACAACAAAATATTGACCTGAGCCCCTGAGTCGTTCGGACGCTTCATAAGACCATAGTTTCAATATAACGTTATTAGGGAACCAGAATGTTCCTGAGTGCATACTACACTTATCTGCCCAATCTTCCATCCCAAATTGCCAAGCAATCATAGGAAAGTAAATATCTAAAGTTTGTTGGTAAGTAGGAGCAATGAGAGCCACATTCTTATTAGGAACATCTGCTGGCATATTAACTAAATCTTGTACTGCCAAACAAGCCGCTGCTCCTGCAAGATAACTCTTACCAAATCCCCGAGAAGCACAACAGACTGCATTCCTGATCCTCTTTTCTACAAAGAGATCATTAATGATCTGCGACTGGCCCGGGTGTAGAGTGATACTCATTTCATAAATCTCCTAAAGAGTAACTTGATCCTTCCTTTGAAAGATCTAGTATTCTCAATATCTTCTTTTAATCCGTAATAACCAAGATTAGTATATTCTTCTGTTGTATACCACAACCATTTCTTTGGATCAAAGCGTTTTGGAATCTCATTAGTACACTTGAGATGCTTCGTAGCTATCTCATAACCAATATATTGTCCGGGGAAGAACGCTTTATGCTTTCCATCAGAAAAATTATAGCATGAATCCTTGTCATAGAATTCTGAAAGGAGTTCTGATTCCTTTTCCTGACATTCTTGCCGACTGCCACGGAAGACAATTTCCCTCTTGAAATGCATCTTTGGATCAGAATAATCCCTCCAGAATTCCCAATTTCTACTAGAGCAGACATAGGAATCATCTTCGGATCCTTTATGATACCCAATGTATATCTTACCACTAGATTGGTTTGTAAGAATATATACAAAGGAAGTCTGCTTGTTGTCCATTTAACTCTCCATTACTTCTAACCACATTCTACACGCATCGCTCCTTTGGCAGTCTTTGAGGGTGAACTCAATGACTGGGATTGGTAGATTGTGTTTATTAATCTTTTCAACTAGCCAAGATAACCCCGAATTACAAGGTATATCCTTCTGTTTTAGGTCTCCATTAATTAGTAGTTTGGCGTTTACTCCTACGCGAGTAACTAACATCATTGCCTGTTCAACTGTCAGGTTCTGACATTCATCCGCTAGGATCCATGTGTCATCAAATGTTCTACCACGCATCAATTGCAATGGTACAATCTCAATATTCTTCCCTAAGTCACATTTAACCTTACCGTGTCCTACTCGTTGTGCGATGACATCTAGTACAGGCATTGCCCAAGGAATTGTTTTGTCGTCAAGATCACCGGGAAGGTGTCCTAACTCTTCACCTACGGGAACCATGGGTCTGGTAATGACAATTTTCCTTTTGGGAGAACGTGCATACCAGTCTGCCGCCAACCCTGCTGTAATGAATGTTTTTCCTGTTCCAGCAGAGCCCGTAGTGACTACTTGATCATAATATGAAATAGCATCTATAAGCTTTTCTTGGTTTAGAGTTTTCGCCTGAATTTGAGGCGCAGAAAACTGTTGTTGATATTGTTTCTTAGCTCTTTTACCCATTTATATGAGACCTTCGTTAGTTAACACAAAAGGCTCTTGAGGCTTACTCGTCCGCCCCAGAGGAGCCTGACTACCTGTAGGTTTTCTCAACCCACTTTGCAAACAAAAGAAGTTCCTCTTCTCCCGCTTGGCTTTTCATGGCATTAGCCAATCCAGATATGAATTGAATATTTCCACGAATATAACCCTTACTAGGATCAATCCTGTCTAATGTAGGACTTGATCTCCATCCTTCATTATCGGTGTAATTACCTACCTTGAGTTTAATACCAAGGATAGGGCATTTAAAATCGTAAGGGAGAATATCTACAAGATCTTGCATAGTAATATCAGCGGGTACTCCCTTCTTTTCTGCTCGTCTGATACAGTCTTTCTTAGTAGAGTTAAGCCACCTGCATAATGTAGTGTCATTTACAAGATCTTTAAAATGGTTCTCGCAACCAATGCATACTTTCCTTTTAGGATTGAAACGTTGGCATACGTTAGCGTCATTATGGCAGACATAGCAGCTAGTCATTTAGGCTATTCCTTGCTACACCTTTCATTTTCTCATAGGTCCTCATACCGCCCAGCCCTAAAAGACCAAGTAGGAGAGGCATCATCCCTGAGATATCAATAGTAGGAAATACAACAGGTACTCCTGCTAATGCACAGAGAAAAGTGAGCAGTGGACCTATGAGGAAGTTCATAGCGAATCCGATCCCACACACCCAAACAATAAAAGGACGTCCTCCAGAAACAAATAAGCTACTGTGTTTAGCCTCTTCTTTATTAATTTCTAGCTGTGCAAGCCTAATAGCCTGCTCATTAGCTGCTTCAAAGGTTTTAATCTTGAAAGCTAATTCATCTTTACTAATTTTTCCATCTTGCCATTGGCGGATAAGGTCACCAACCTCTCCAATGAGGTCTCCACCAAGGACACTTAATATTTTACTTAGCATATTATTTATCCTTAAAGGCTAGTGCAGCTCCCTTAAGCCTTCCTACAGCAATATTACATCTAGTCATTTCCTTATCAGAAACATGATCTGCTTCATGAGAAGCAAAAGAGCAATAGGTAACTGCAGTAGCATCTAGTCCTTTAATTTCTTCTGTAGATATATGAAATAAAGCAGCAGATTTAACACCTTCAGCCAGATATACCCTTTTAAGAGCACAATCTGGCATATCATCTACCTTAAATCTCATACTATTCTTGATAATAATTTCTTTAATCCTAGACCTATAATCATCATCCAATTCGAAGTGGACATAATTAATAGGTACTTGACCTCTTAATCTCATTTGCAGAATAGAGGAGGTCCACTGGGGGTTATATTTACCATTCCAAGCCCTAAATACTAAAAACCGATCAAGACTAGTATGTTGCAATATACCCCTAATATCTTCCTCGATATGATCCCATTCCTGTATAAATTCAGCAAAGTCTAAAGCCTTCCTACTAAAATCCATTTCTGCTTTAGCTTGAGATAACATAATATTTTGTTGTCGTATTTTTCTTTGCCCTAATAAGGCAGTAATACAGACACCCAAAAAGGTAATACCAGCCACAATAATAGCTGTCCAATCCAGTCCTAACATTAGTGTTCCCCTTAGGGATAAGTTGTTTAGGTTTAGTTAATAACATCAACTAGCCTCTTCCTATAGGATTCCTTAGTAAGCTTCCGCTAAGGGGTTCCTATAGGGTCATTAATGATATACCGGGGTCTATTTTCTATAGGGTGATCAATTCATTCCCGGCAGTTTTTAGTTCTTTAATGTGATCAATTAGTTACTCCCATCAACAACCTGTTTAAGATAATCCATTGCTTCCTTACCTTTTAATCGCTTTTGTCGTTGTTTTCTGAGCCTTTCATTGTGACAATCTTTACAGATTTTGTTTCTTCCAAGGGGTTTACGCTTATTAAGCCCAAAGTTTGAAGCATCCTTCTCTGTGTGACAAGCAGAGCACGTAATGGGATCACTTGTTGGTTCGTAGTTGAATTTCTTGGCATACTCCCTCTGACACTCTAAACACTTATAGGAATAACCTCTCTTCTTGGAGCTATCCATAGGAAATCTATATTCCGGTTTCGTTTCTTTACAAGTAGAACATTTTAACATATTTCCTCCATATTAAATTATTCTATTCTTCTTTAATGTGATCAATTTGATCCTTCCAAAAAATTTTTTACTAATTCCCTATAGACCTTCGCTCAGTCGCTATCGCCTACGCTCTATGCTCCTTCGCTTAAAACCCTCATTTATTTGATAGCGCTACGCTTTTGCTCAAGGTATTGAGCTCTCTATAGGACAAAACTTAAATAAAGGAAGCTTAAATGATAATCCCAGTAATCGCTGGTAGCTACCAAGAATTCCTATACTGGAGAAAAGGACAACCCGTAGACGACTATAGGTATATCCCTGTTAACACCATAGACCCCTTAAGAGGCACTAGGTTCACTGAAATAAAAAAGATAGGCACTTATCTAGACAGATGGAGCCTTGATACCCTACGTGAATTAGAACTATTAGAAATTAATATATCATCAAGATATAAATAAAGGAGCCCTTAAATGAAATCATTAGTGATCATAGCGGTCCTACTAATGATTCCATTAAGGACCCTAGGTGACATAGAGATAGACCTCTCTATCCCTAGATATAATGATTATGATGTAATTAAATCAGGCAAATTAGAATGTCGACAAGCAGTTACTTCACACAAAAAAGTAGAGATTGGTATAGTAGATGGTAAGATATACTCTAGATTAATCATTCCTATTGGCAAAAGACCCAAGAGGTTTGATTGTAGTAAATTATATGACTTAGTCATTAAAGAACTAGAATTGAGACTTTTAAGGTCTTATGATGCAAAGGAATTAACTCAATGAATATTAAGGAAATAGCTACCATTGTGATAGGTACTGTGTCCATTACTTTGTCCATTTTAGGTTGGATGGAGTTAAGATTTAGCACAAAACAAGAAGCTGAGTTCAGACACATAGAAACCCAAATGGGTATTAATGATATTAGATTAAGGTCATTCGAAGAAAGGGGCATTGATAACCTTGATGAAACAGAGAAGAGAATATATGAAGCCCTTAAAGATACACAAGCTAATTTAGCAGAAAGGAGGGCTAAATAATGAGAAGCATTAAGGACATGTATAGCGGCACAAGAGTTATTCTCTTAGGGCTAGTGGGTATTCTATCCTTGCTATATATGTTTAACGTATATGCCCACCGTAACCAACATCATAATGATTGGCATGTGTATAGCAATACCATGAATGGTTATATGAGTATCATCAATACCTCTAATCATTGGCATGTGTGTACCATTGGTGTGTACCAATTTGAACTACCACCTGCTAGACTCAACCAATATGGACAGGTAGTACCTTCAGAATCAAGGAGGTATCCCGCAGGGCCATGGGGGTGTTATTAAGGGGTCGTCTAGCGATTCCAAGAGATACAAGATAAGAATAGAAATGGTCGGGACTGTTTCTAGTAAGGGGTCATCTAACGACTCCAATGACCCTTAGTGGTTCCTTAACTTCGTGATGGGCGGAGCTAGTGGAATCATTAGGGGTCTTTTTACGGGGAGTCATATAGGGTTCTTTAGTGGTCTTTGGTGGGGGTATATGGTTCCCTAGTGGTCTTTGGTGGGGATATATGGTATATGATGGGGTGTATTCGAACCCTGCTATATGTATGAAATCAAATTCATTCGATCCCCTAATGCAAACTTGGTCTCTCCCTACACAAGATCAATATGCGAGAAAAAAGAATCAAAGAGGGACCATATGCCCCCACTATGCCTCCCACATACCTCACCACTCGGGAATCACCCGGCATCCACGGTGATACCATGTAAGATTATGTAGGTTTCAAGAGTGCTCCTCTCTGCCCCTCTCTGGGACATTAAGAAAAGCTATACCTAGGCCATGGGTAGGCCATTAATTGTCCTTAGTGGTCATATATGGTTCACTGGTGGTCATTAGTGGTGAGGGTTTTAATTAGAGAGTGATTTAATGATTTATTAATGGTTATCCGTGGACTAACTGATATTTCTCTTTATAAGCAAAGATTGAGTTTTTACACGCAATAATATGCATAGTTATTTATATTTGTTAAATAGATTGATTTTACATTACCCCCCTCTTATAATTGATCACTCTAAAGAACGAACAATAATAAGTGATTGATATGTATAAAGTATGTAAGACTTGTGACTTAACTAAACAGGAAAAAAGCTTTCACAAAAATATTAAAGGAAGAGACGGTTTACGTAGCTCCTGTAAGGATTGTGAAAGAGAAAAGCGAAAAAGCAAACTACAGTTAGTAGAGAGAAAATGTAATACTTGTAAGAGAATAAAACCCCTAACAGAGGAATACTTTATATCTTGTGATTCTCCTTCTCACTTTAACTTTACGAGAAAATGTTTAGAGTGTATTAAAACATGTAACAGTTGTGGAATTAAAAAAGAGTTAAAAGATTTTCCTAAAAATAACTTTCATAAATCAGGATATGCTAACCGTTGCAAATCTTGTCAATTAGAATATCTAGATAAATATGGTGCAAAGAAATCTACAGCTAAAAAGAGTAAATATAGAAGAGAACGCAATTCTCTATTTATCTCTAGGGTTAAGATGAGATTAGGCTGTCAATGTTGTGGATATAAAGAGCATCCTTCTGCTTTAGATTTCGATCATATAGACCCTTCTACTAAGAACTCTAATGATTACTCCGCTATGAATAGTAATTGGAGTAGGAAAAGGATAAAAGAAGAGATGAGGAAATGTAGAGTATTGTGTGCTAATTGTCATCGTATTCACTCTCATGGACATCACTACTCTAAATACCCCGGTTTAAATACACCTACCATTTAAGATCATTATGGACCACGTTAGAACCCCTTATAAATCAATAAGATAAAATTGATCACTCTATAGGACTAGTCCCCGGGGGAACCTATTAATATATCATTAATATATCATTAATGATCATTAATATTCATTAATATATCATATATGATCCTTCATTATTCCTTCATATATCCCTTCATTATTCCTTCATTATTCCTTTAAGAATCCCTGGATGATCCTATAGGACTCTGTTAGTTAGGTTATCATTAATATAACCCTAATAAAGAAACCCCTTAATTAACAAACAAAACAACAAACAAAAGAGTAATTAGTATGTATAAATATATGACTATAGTCCTATTAGGGTTAATCCTAGTAGGGTGTGAGAAGATAGAGGTGGAACCTGTTACCACTACAGTTAAAAAGAAACAGGAAGGATATGTTATACCAGATAGATTTAGTTGTGAGGCATATAGAGTAGATGAGGAGAATATAGAGAGATCATGTGGGATGCATGATAGTAAAGGATGTGTATATATTAAGGAAAGTAGGAGTGTATATAAGGGTATAGATTTGGTAGAGGCACATAAGTATGATATGCCTCATATGACTATATTCTTTACTACTAGAGGTACTCTTAGACATGAGTTTGATCATATTACTGATGGTCCTAAACATGTAGGTGAGTAAAAAAAAAAGATATATAAATGACCCCCTATGACAATAGGTATAGACCCAATTAAGGGAATACCTAAGTCATAGGGGGTTTTTTATTGATCTTCATCATAGGGATAGTCTATAGGAGTATCCTCTGATAATAGTAGATAAACTATCATAATACAGAGAACTATACCTGTTATGATTATAAATGCCATACCTAGTAAGGCTAGTATTGTTACTATTGTTAATAGGGTATTCATAAATTATTCCTCGTAAGAGACTACAATATACCTATATCCTTTGTAATATAGTTCTTTTGCAAGTTGATTAGAAGCTATTGTAAGGCCTCTGGCTTTACCGTCTAGGTGTACTTTGCCATACATAGTAACATGTAGTTTTATGGCATTAGGGTTCACTGATCTTTCTAGAAAGGTTACATGGAGTTTCTTTGCTGTATTAGGGATATCTAGAAGTTTTCTTACCCCTGCTTTACAAAGGGAAGCATAACCCGGACCATCAAACCAAGGTTCATACTTTTTATCGTAATGATTATAAGGTTTTTTAAAGGTGATTGTTTTAGATTTCATAGAATTACATTTCTCCTTAATAATGTCCTCTCAAAATGAATCGAATCTCTATCTGTTTGAATACCGCAATAAATCAGGAAGCCTATAGCTAGTAACCATAGGGGGATGAAAACAATTACTCCTGTAAGAGGAAACAAGAAACATAGTCCTGTCATCGCAATCCAAACTGATGCTCTAATACTCATTCTTGTAAGCCCTTTGTTTATTAGCTATATGGTCGTTATGCTGCCTTTGTTTAAGATTATAAAGAGAGCCCATAACTGTTGCGATATTATTGAGCTCTAATCGTATACCCTCTAAAGCGTTAATTTTGTTTACTTGTAGAAATAAAAAGATAGCTATTTCAATTGAGATAAAAGCTAGCAATAATGTAATAAATCCCATAATCATTTCCTCATATGTTTATGATTCATAATCTATTTCCCATTCAAAGACACCTTTAGCCTTTAACATAGGACCAGAACGTATATTAGCTGCTGCTAAATTAATTATCTCTCCTTCTGATTTATATGTACCATCCTCTAAGCATACCGCTCCATCTCCACTTTTCATATAGGGAGTACAAGCTGCTCCCCATGTAAACACTTCTCCTTTCTTTAAATTTCTGAGGAATGCATTAATGCTTTGACTTTTCTTAACAGTTTCTTTCTTTATACAGATCATATTATATTCCCTTTATAAGAGTTATAGAAGAGTCCTCATAGAATCTCTTGCCAACATTTCCTCCATAGTAGCTACAACCTTCTTCATGTTATCTAGGGCATTACCTAGAGCCTCCATATTATCTACACCTACTGAGAGCTCGATAGACCCTTCTAAATCTAGAGGATGATTAGCTAGCCTAATTGTAACCTCTTTTGTTTCCTTATCCTCACAGACCAGTAGATGCCCTTGAGGTTGCTTAATTGTGTTACTTTGTTCTTCCATATTATCCTACCTTTGATTTATCACTACACCATGTATTAACTGCTTCCATCCACTCTTCATCCCCTAGGGTACAGGAATACATTAATTTATTACCGTTTACATCTACACCATCATTAGCTATATCACATAAGAGATAGTGAGCTCTCTCTAAGAGTTCCTCATACTCTTTCATTTTATTGACCATATAGAGAGGATCTACTGAGGTTCTCATTAGGTCTTCATACTCATCATCTATCATTATCTTTCTCCAGTTCCTCCAGCAGTGCGTCAGCGCCTTTAACGGCCCCTGCATAGGTCATGCCTTGATGGGCTACCAAGGTTTTTGATATCTCGTACCGCCACCACTCACGGGTCTGGCCTGTTTTGGAGAGGATGGGGTCATTGGTCGCCACACCTTTACCAACCAGTTTTCCACTTGCGTTGAGCGCCTGTTGCAGCGCATCTTGTTCGTGACCTGATAGCTGTTCAGGCATGTCCGGTTCAATGTCCGGTTCAATGTCCGGTTTGTCTGCCTGCTCGTCTGTCCAGTTATAATCAAATGCGTTTCTGTGCAGTCCACTATGGAACTGTCCTCGCACACACTGAAAACCCTTAAGTCTCGATTCACACTGGCTCATTGCTCATCCTCCAGACGTGACACACGCGGGTCATGTTCTGGATACCAGCAGAGCGTTCCGCTGATTGCCCAATCGTAGGCTTCCATCGCTTCGCGCAACTGGTTGTCATCGGTGTAGATCGCCACGTAATCAAGGTGACTATCCTCAAACGCCTCGCCGCAGTGATTGCACATTGCTTCGTAGACTGTGATCTGTTTTTCGTTAATGGCCATGATCATCTTTCTCCGCTTTGGCTAAGGCTTCTTCGACTTTTTGCGCTATTACGCCTAACCCATTAACCCGCAAGGCTCCTGATGTGTCTTTCAGCAACTCAGCCAACTCATCACGCTGGC
>Ga0208898_1000267_pt1 | contig 41795 bp, 61 predicted proteins | sample VirMetDEL_Mar_4_FD_184513 | JGI IMG/M metagenome (GOLD analysis project Ga0208898, IMG submission 184513) | Aqueous microbial communities from the Delaware River and Bay under freshwater to marine salinity gradient to study organic matter... | ecosystem: Environmental > Aquatic > Marine >... | reverse complement strand
GCAATCAATAGGTGCCGTACTTACTTACTTATTAAAAGATGACTTAGAAAACATTGAATATAGTGCCTACGAGCAAGTTTAGAAGTTATACCAAGGGCGTTATGGCGCCTTTGGATATGATTTTTATAATCATAAAGTAATAATTTATAGGAGTTTAAAAAATGAATATAAAACATAAATATAAAGAGTTTATTAAATTAAATGGTAAATACTACGAGATAGCAAGTGAGTTTGAGGATATGTTATATGACATCGACACTATTGATGAACTTAAAAAAAGTTTTATGAATGATAGGCTTCACAGCATAGCTGATGGTTTAATAAACCTATCTGACAATGATTTATTAGAATGGGTAAAATCAGATACAGACAATGTTAAATACATAGAAAATGCAGTTAAGATGTTTAACCTAAATAATGAAGATTTTGATTTTTGGCACATAATAAGAATGGGTCAATATGCTTACTATTACGAGTTAGGTGATAACTTACATAAAGATTTTATAAAGTTTTTAGAAAGTAAATAAGGAGTATGAAAAAAATAATAATAGACAATATAGAGTTAGAAAATTATGAAGAGTATAAAGAAGATTTACAAAACTACCCTATTTATGCAAGTAGGAGTGTACTTACAAAGTTTGCTATTGTTATGCTACAACTTATGTACGCCAACACAGAAGAGTATTCAACAAATAAACTTGCAGAGGGTGAGTATATAGAAATAAAGATTAGAAAGGTAAAAGAAAAGGATAAAAGAACAAACACTGATATCGACTATTCAAGTCATTTAGTAAGTTATTTTGAAACATTAGAATAGTGAAAAGATAAAAATATAACTTGTAAATCTATACAATGTTATGTATAATATAGTTAGTGTCAATTTATAAGGATTTTATGAAAGTAAATCAAGAAATACTAGATAAAATAAAACTACTACAAGAGAGTGGTATAAAAAATAAAGCCATTAAAGACTTGCTCAAATTAAGTGATAGCACCTTACACAGAGCAAAAATGGCAAATTATGAATTATCAAATTACAAGAGCAATAGGAAGAAACAAGACTTAAATCTAGAAGAGTTAGACTTACCTACTTGGAATGAGATATATCATAATGAGGTTATGCAAAAGTTAGATGAGATTTCTATTAGATTAGAAGTCTTAGAGAAGTCTAATAAAATTAAGAAAGGTTCGTGGTGGAAGAAAGATTAGATAGTCAATTAAAAGTGATAAATCAATTAGCGAAAGTGAGTGATTTACAAGTAAAAGAGATAGAAAACTTGCGAAACGAAATCGAAAAGATGAAGAAAGAAAACAGGCAAAAAGATATAGAAATCTTAAACCACTTGCACAAATTGAAAGGAGAACTCAATGGCAAGATTTCAAGAGAAGACGCAGAGAAACTTGAATATCTACATAGACAAGAAACAAGGGAAACCTTATAGGGCTATTGCTAAAGAATATGGGGTTTCTTTGGGCAGAGTGCAACAAATAGTTGATAAAGGAGATAAGAGAGTTAAGGAAGATATGATCTATGGGCAGTCTATCTTACTTAAATTAAAAAAAGTTGCTCGTGAGGAAAAATATGCAAGAAACAAAAAATAGTGTTACTTACTCAGTAAAAACACCAAATGGTTATGAAGTTTTATTTACTATGAGAGATGATACTCCCGAATTATTACTAGCTAAAATGCAAAAACTAGAAATACATATGGCTACTAATGGTTTTGAAGCTGTAACAAAAGGCTATAAGAAGTCTAACTCATATTCTAACTCTGGAAGTTCATTCTCTGGGGGTTCTGACGCACCAGCTACAGAAAAACAAGAGAGTTTAATTAAAGCAAAATGGCCATTAGAATGGAAAGAGGGTATGACAAAGGCAGAGGCAAATACTTTAATTAGTGCTAAATATGGAAAATAATATCGTTATTAGAAAAGAAGATATTTTAACCTTAAAAGAAGAGGGAGGGAAGTTAATTCTCTCCCCTCAAGGTGAGGTGGCATTTGTTAAACTCTTAGAACTTAAAAAGTTTATAGATCAAACTATTGAAGAAGTTAAAGATAAGATAGTTGAAACAGGACTTGATATAGATGAGGATTTTAAAGGTCTTGTAGGTGAGAGAGTTAGGGCGACTTATCGCTATACTGATAGTGTCTATACATACAAGAAAGCAGAGATTGATATTGCAGAACCTTTTTTGAAAAAAGTGGAATACTACAAGGTTGATACTGATAAAGTTTCAAAGTACGAAGAAGAGGTAGGAGAACTTCCTGCAGGTATTTATTACAAAGACAGAACTAAAAAATTAGTGGTAAAACTTAATGAAGAAACCTAGATTTAGTTACAGCTCTCTTTCACTTGCCGAAAAGGGTAGGTGGGATGAACTCGTCTATATGCTTTTCAAAGTTGATAGACCTATCACCAAGGCAATGGAAGAGGGTAGAAAGATACACGAAGATATAGAAAAACATATTATTACATATAATTCTTTTCCTGATTGGCTCTTTTCGGGCGAGTTAGTGCTACCAAGAGCAGAAGAGAAAGTAATTATTGAACACAATGAGCACTTTAATCTATCAGGTATTTTTGACTGCTATGATAGTGCTACTAAGACTTTGTACGAGTTTAAGTCAGGCGTGCAGTCATCAACAGATTGGGCAAGAACTCACCAGATACCTATCTACTTTTATATGTTGGAAAAAATTGGAAGAGAAGTGGACAAGGCATTTCTAATACACTACAACCAGCATACGCAAAAGAAAGATTGGACTATAATTCACAACTCACCTACTCAGATTGAGAAAGCAAAGAACTACATAGATACTTGGGGCTATGAGATATTAAACTTTATGGAGAAAGAGGGACTTATTTAGGTTCCTCATCATCTTCAATAAAACTGACTTGATAGTTGTTAATTTGTTGCAACATATCGGGTGTTTTGCTGTATTCTTTTGAGTATTTTCTCTCTAAGTACCACTTAGCTACATCAGGATCTTTATTTTTAAGATAATATGCTACGGTTTTGAGTGCCTCATCTTTGAGGTACTCTTGTGCCATCTGCATATGTGCTTTAAACATAGGAAACTTCATTGTCCACTTAATATATGTTTCGTATTTTACATCTGCAAAGTTACAAGCAGATTTTATAGTATGTCCTTTTTTGAAAGCATATTCTAATTTAGCAGCTACATCATCAGTTAGGGTGAACTTATTTGTTCTGTTTTTTAAGTACTGACTTGGCATTTGAAGTGCTACTACTTCGTCTGTTATGCTACTTACTTCTTCTTTGTTATCCTTAGACATATTTTTATTATACTACAACACTCAAAATTGACTTCTAAGGGAGTTTTAGTGCTGAGGTGATGATTGGTACTACTTGAACACAAAAAGCCCCCTAAGGGGCTCTCTGCGATTTATAAGGAGTTAAATGAAAAACTGTAATGAGTTTAACGTTAACTATAAAAATTATACAACATTAACTACATCTGTCTATCACATATTGTCATATTGCAAGTTATATAACCCTGTGATACATTAGATTTATGCAAACAAGATTAAACATTTTAAATAATTTTGAAACTATAAATCCCCTAAGCAATTTATCTAGTCTTGTTTGCATACTTACTACTCAATGTGCTTGGGGGGTTTTTGGTTTTAAGGAGAATATATGCCTTTAATTGAAGCACCAGCTTTAAGTACTGAAAATATATGGGCTAACCTAGATCAGTACAGAGGAAATCATCAAGTTTTAGCACAGCTATTTAGTGATAGCGAAAAGGTTTATGCTCTTGTAGGTAAGGGTAACAAGGTAGTTGTGAGAAGATACCACCCATCAGCAGATAGGGTTGATTATGCTATCTACACAAAGGATACTTTCATTAAGGCAGAAAGTGCCTATCTAAATAGAAAGGAGTCTAATGAGCAAAGTAAATAGATATTTTGATGTAGATATAGCAAAAGATGTTGGGACTGACTCGGCAATTATTTTGTACAACATAGAGTTTTGGATAGAAAAAAACAAAGCAAACAATAAACACTTTTATGATGGTAGGTATTGGACTTACAACAGTGTTAGAGCATTTAACGAGCAATTTGGCTGGTTAACAAAAAGTAAGATTAGAACTTGCTTAGAAAAACTTGTAGAGAAAGGCTACCTAATAACAGGGAACTATAACAAAAATAAATACGACAGAACAATTTGGTACTCTACAAATGACGAATCGAGCTCGCAAAATAATAAAATCGATTTGTCAAAATTAGCAAATGGATTTGAAGAAAATCACGAACCTATACCTAATGTTAAACCTAATGGTAAACTTCATATATCTATCCCTGATAAATCAGGGGACACTCCTCTTAAATCACCTCCACTAGCTATGAAGTATGTCGCCAGGTTCAATGAGCTGTATAGTTGCAGACAAACTTTAACTCCCACAAGGATGAAGAGTTACAAAGCTAGGGTTAAAACTTTTGGTGAGGAGAGTATCTTAATAGCACTAGAAAATATGGCGTCCCAGCCGTTCTACCGAGGTGAGAATAGCAGGAATTGGGTGCCCGACATTGCGTGGTTAATTAAGAGTGATGATAATGTTAATAAGTTCCTTAGTCCTGCCAAACCTATTAAGAAATCTTTGGAGGAAAGGTTGAAAGAAGAGATACCTGATGCACAAATCTTCTAATAAAACAGATGAAATTATACAAAGTTACATAGCCCTTGGGTGGAATGTATTCCCTGTTGCTAATGATAAAAGACCAGCAATCAGTTGGAAAGAGTATCAAAACAAGAAGATTACATTAGATAAATATAAAGAACTTAACTTTCAAAGTGTAAACAAGATAGCTGGGTCGAATAGAGCAATGTCAGCGATTGCAGTTATAACAGGTAAGACATCAGGTATAACAGTTATAGATGTAGATATAGACAAGGGTGCTCGTGACCCCTTTCCCCACATCAAAACCCCAAAGGTTTTAACAGGTAACAAGGGGTATCACTACTACTTCAAGTACACAGATAAAGTAACTCAGGGTCAGAATAACAAGACCAAGGTAGATATTAGAAATGATGGGGGTTATGCTCTGCTACCTCCCTCTAAAACAAAGTATCTTGATAATGGGGAAATTAAGGGTGGTGAGTACAAGTGGCTCATACCACCCACAACCGAACTAGCAGAACTTCCTCAAGATTTTATTGATAGTTACTCTGGTGATGTTGTTAATTACAAATCAGCTTTTAACAATGTTTCTGATGGTGGTAGAAATGTTGCTTCGGTAGGTGTTGTAGGTAAATTATTAAGAGAGCATAGTGATAATGAACAACTTGCTTGGGAGGGTTTTGTGCTATGGAACAAGGGCAACAGACCTCCCATAGAAGACGATCAGTTAAGAGCTACTTTTAATTGGTGCCTCAACAAGCATAGGGCCAACAACCCCCCACTAGAAGAAGCCACATCCTTTGCAGATATGGAGATAGAAGATATTTTAGACTTCAAGCAAAGACCAACAGCAGTAACAGGTATCAAAAAGATTGATGATAGGTTTGAACATCCCTCTGGGTTTTATATCATCTGTGCAAATCCTGGCGTTGGTAAGGGTTGGTATGCCTTGTGGTTATCAAGAATGTTTAATCTGTATAACAAACTTCGTTCTGTATATTTTAGTTTAGAAATGCCAAAGAATATGGTTACCCAAAGGATACTACAGCAATGGAGTGACCTTACTGAAAAGCAGTTTAAGTCACTACTTAATAGCAAGAAGTACAAAGACCTTATTAAAGCAGTAGACCTACTTAAGCAAGATGTTATTAGGATTGATGAGTTTGGGGGGTCTGACACATCGTTTGTTACTCCTGATAATTTCAAGACAAGAATTGAAGACTACATTAACAAGGGCTTTAGGGTGTTTCACTTTGACCACCTACACGAATTAGATGGTGCTAATGATAATACTCGTAATCAGGGCGTTACAGAGAAGTGGGCTAAGGTGTTCCAGAATATATCCAAAGAACACGAAGACATTTGGCTCTTTGTGTATGTACAGCCTAATGGTGCAAGTGCTCAGAAAGAAATACTTAAAAGAACAGATATAGCAGGGTCAAAAGCAATCACACAAAAGTGTGAGTTTTTTATATCTCTAAACAGAAAAGTAGCAGACCCTAGGGATTTTAATGCAGATAATGTGGAAGAAGATAGAACAGTTCTGATATGGATAGACAAGAATAGGATAAGTTCATTGCAACACGCAGGTTTTAATCTTTACTTTGATTACACTACAAACTACATAGACCCTAATAACAAGGAAACTTATTTAGACTTTGGTAAACCACATAACCCATACACTTGACATTAACCTGTGTCTGTTATATACTACGACTTATGATAATAAGAAAGACAATAATAACAGAAATAAATGACGACACATTGATGGAAAAAATCCCATCTGTTTATGCACTAGCAAAAGAATTGAATATGTCCCACTCATACGTACATAAGGTTATGAATAACCAAGTACCTGTATCAGAAGAACAATACGAAAGATTTAAGAAACTAATAGAAGAGAAGTACAGTATTGACAACCAAGGTTAAGTGATATATAGTATTACTTAATATCCATTGGCAAGGTTACTCCTTGCTAGGTACAACTTGGTAGGACTTGTTCTTACGAGGTTTTACCTAGTAGCGAGTAACGTGCATCGCTACAATATAAGGCCATTAAACTTTACAAGCAAAGTTTAAGCACAGGGGGTAGATATTGGGCAGGTACTACCCCCACGATATAGGTTACTATCTGAGCATAATGTGCTTAGGTAGTAGCACAATATCGTGTTACATAATTGACAATTTAAGGAGCCTAGTATGGGTGAGTTAAAAAGTGTTAAACAACACCTGCTTGAACGAGCAGAAAAGTACGAGAAGATGGCAGAGGTCATTCGCCAAAACGTCAAATCGGACAAGTAAAATTGGACTCTAAAGAAATTGATGGTGACTATCTGCCACCCAAAGAAGATCACGACACGATCTACCCACCGTTTCTAGGTAAATCCTAGATTGCCAATCGGGGCACAAATTACTTATATAGGATTTGTGCCTTTTTCTTAAAAGTTATCAAGTGTTGTATGCATAAAGTAGGGGGTAAGTCTTTATAAGAGTTTTTTTCATTTGACTCACCTTTCCTCTTACCCCTTGCTTTATGAAATACTACGATAAACAATGCCAAAGATGTAATCACAAGTATGCAGGAACTGCTAGTTCTAAGTACTGCATTGATTGCAAAGATGAGATAGCAAAAGAGAGAGCAAGAGAGAACAGCAAGAAACAACGAGCCAAGCGTGTATAATTAGAGTGTGAAAACAAAAAAGTGCAAGGTATGTGGTACAGAGTTTGTACCAAGAAGCACTCTTAATAAGTACTGTGGAATACTCTGTGCACAAAAACACAACAAAAAGAAACAAACCAAAAAGAGAGCACCTAGCAAGACAACTCTTAAAAAGAAAGCAGATAAGATCTGGAAATCCGTTGGTAAAAAGGGTGCTGTTTGTGAGATATGCAAAAGACTTCCCGAGCAAAGAGTTGAATACAAACAACTACACGCACACCACATAGTAGGTAGACGTAATATGACACTTCGTTGGGACTTACGAAACAGAATATGGCTATGTGCTTACCACCACACATTAGGGCCTGTATCTGCACACAATTCACCCAGGTGGTTTATGGAAGAGTTTTTCAAAAAGTATTACCCAGATGACTACAAGTATCTAAAAGAAAAGGAGATAACACTTACCCACGTATCAAATGATTACCTTGAAGAGTGTATGGAGAGAATGAAAGATGAAAGTATTTGATTTAGAAAATGCTATTAGGTGTGATTGTTGTGGAATTATTATAGGAGATTATTATCATAAGAAAGTTATCAACACTAAGTACAAGTACCCTATAATTTATAGGCACGAAGGTAGGATAGTTATCTTAGATATTAGTTGCTATCTTGGGGTTGTTACGGGCAGTATAAAGCCCATCTTTGACGCAAGGTATGACCCAATGATTATAGCCCCCGTAAATGTATAATCTACGAGGACTATTTAGTTATTTTTTGCTCTTATCCCAGCGAAGTCCTATGCTAATTAGTCTAGCAAGAACTGTGTTTGCCGAGTTATGCCCGATTCCTTGTTCCTCTAATTCAAGGTGACGAAGGTAGTGACACTCAATACAGAGTAGTTCTGCATTTTCAATTTCATCAGAACCACCAGCTGATCTTGGTAAACGATGGTGAAACTCTAATCGGTAGCCATCACTTCGTTTCCGACCACATAGTTCGCACTTCCAACCTTTACGGTTGCCATAGATTAACCGATCACGATTTTTGAAAGACACTCCACATCTCCTGAATATGCAGTAATGTGCAAGGATTCAAGTTCAAAACTTTGAAACTCCCGAGATTGAATGTACAAGTTCAAGCGAGATAGCATTTGCTGACGAGTAAGATCTTCATAAGTTTTAACAACTCGTGAAGCAAAACGCCCCTGGTGCAGAAAGTGCATTGTGACAATGTATGCCATTGTTATTCTCCTACTACTTTACTAATTAGCTTATACCCAAGACGAGCCATTTCTTCTTCTTTAGCTTTCATCTCCTTGCGAAGTGAAGCCCCATTAGGAACAATAAACTCTACTTCTTGTGAGTAAAGGATATTGTCGAACGACCAGATATAACTAACTATGAAAGTAACCATTACTCGTTACCATCATAGATGCTTATGATTTCGTAGTGCAGAATGCCCCGTGATTTATCCGTCACAAACTCGTTAATCTTTTTAGTGACTTCATCATAACTAAGTCCTTGAAAGATACGGTTATGTGGAGGTGTATCTACGGTATCCCAAGTACATACGTACTCAATGACGCAAACAAACATTGTGTTTCTCCTATATTGTTAAAGAACAAATAGAAAATACCCTTAGTATCTTGTATCTATTCTTTATAGTTTTTAATTCTTGCCTCTGCTATCTTAAAGTATTCTGGATCTATCTCAATGCCTACAAAGTTAAAACCTTCTAACTTACAAGCAATACCTGTTGTTCCTGAACCCATAAAAGGGTCTAGTACTGTTCCTTGTTTAGGTGTTATTAGTCTTGCAAGGTATCTCATAAGTGCTATTGGTTTTACTGTTGGGTGATGATTTGAATTATAAGCAGTAGGTTGTTTTTCATTATGTTCTCTACCACCTATTCCATCATTCATTGTTTTAGTAAATCTTTTTTCAAACCCATCAAGCCCTGCATTTCTTTCACTCTTACTTGCTTTTGCACAATAAAAAAATCTTGATGCTGAACCTGAGTCATCATAATGATTTCCTGTAATACCTGATGCTCCAAAATTGTTAGATATTCCTAAATCTCCTTTATGAATATCTTTATTTTTCCAATTACTTTTAGAATCAGGAAACATATCAACAACCTCATCACTACCATCGTGTATAAAGTTTGCTGGAAATCTACCTTCTGTTGTTGCTACTCTTTCGTGTTGTATAGTAGGATGTAATCCAAATATAGTAGTATCATCTTTTTTATCATCACTATGAATAGGAACGGTTCGTTCTTCATTACCTACTCTACTATCATCTATATTTATTCCACCTGTTCCCCATTTAAGTACATTTTTAGCTACTGTTTTCTCTGCTAATGGTTTTCTTGCTAATACAATGGGTTCGTGTGCTGGTTTAAGTGCTGTTCCCCAACCTTCATAAGGTGAGTTGCCTTTTGTTATGTTTATTTCTATTTGTGATATTTCTTTTTTATATTCAGGAACGGTTGCTTCCATTAAAGCATTTCCCCTTATATCGTGTGCTTTTCTATTACCAACCACTACCCTCTCATTACCCTGTAACTTATCAACTGCTTTACCTATATTCAAAGACTTAGGAAACCCAGAACCATAAACCCACATTATTTGGTCACGGATTTCAAAACCTGCTTCTTCAATACCTACTGCTAGTCTGTGATAAGTTCTACTGCCACCAAATGATAATAAGTGTCCACCTGGTTTTAATACTCTAAATACTTCAAGCCATAATTCTTTGCTGGGTACATCATAATCCCACTGCTTACCCATAAATGATAATCCGTAGGGAGGGTCTGTAACAACACTATCTATGCTGTTATCTTCTAATTTTTTTAATGCTACTAGGTTGTCGTTATTTATTATCACTTTTGTACTTTTTAAAAAAATCTAATAGTACATTTATAACATATAAACTCATCGCTCCTACCATTTTTTCATCAAGGTAAAAATCTTCTAGTGATATTCCGTCTGTTTGTATTCTGTTTTGTATGGTGATTAGGTATAAGATAGCAAGTGGTGCTAAAAAAGTTAGTGAGTTGTTAGTCCATTTATTTAATTTTTGTGTGCTTAACACTATTCCATATCTCCTTAATTTTTTTAATAAGATAATTTGCGAAATCTTGTAGTGTACAACTCTGACCATTTATACACTTACGAAGTCTATTTTGGCATTCTAAGCCATTTTTCCTGCAATCTGCTAGTTCTACCTTCCTATCATTTAATTCGTCTTTTATTTTTTGATTTTCAATTTTTGAATCTGATAAGTCTTTTTCTAGTTTTGCATTAACTTCTTTTATGTTTGCAACAAGTGTATCTCTTTCTTCTACTTGTTTTTTAAGTTCTTTAATTTCTGCCCTACCTTCTCTTGCTTCGCTCTTGTACTTATCTTTCTCAGTAGTTACACTTTGAAGTTGTTTTTCTAACTCTTTAATCTTTTTATCGCAGTCATCTGTTTGTTCTGCTAATACTTTTGGTCTAAGCCACCCAATAACACCATTCCACTTTGTATATTTAGTTATCTTTGGAGGAGAACCTAGTGGGCTATTTTGTTCAAATACTGTGAAACTATCTTCATCTGCATTACTTTCTGTAACAATAGCGATGTGTCCATAACCACCACCCATTGAACTATCCCAGCACATAAGGTCACCAGCAACAGGATAAGCATTAGGACTATTAGGTATTTTTATAAAATCTGCAGTCTTAGCATTAGAGTAAATCGAGTGGGCATCCCCCCAAGTATGCCCTATACCAAGGCTCTCGGTAAATAACATTGCAAGGCCAACACACTGCCCGAAGTTTGCATCTGTGTTTCCACATTTAACACCTGTATATTTTTTTATAAAATCATTTAGTTTCATATATCACATTATATGTTAATTACTTAACTTCGTCTAGTTTATTATTTAATGCTTGTATATCCTTTTGTATCTCAGCAAGTCTTATCTCTATTTTAACAAAGGTTTCATCTAGTTGTTCTATCTTATCTTCTACCTTAGTTATCCTAGTATCAAAGTGTTCTATCTTGGTTTCTATGACTCCGTATGCTATTGCAACAGCTATAAGGGGTGTCATTATTTTTAGTAGTAGTTCTGTTGTTATCTTCATTCTATTGTGTTTATAAACTTTTTATACTTCTCTATTGCCGAATCTGTTGCAGACTCGCCTTGTAATATCTTTCTTATAGATGTCTTAGATATGAAGTCTTGTTCATAAAGTTTTATTAAATAGTTAATAGCGTCTGCACCAACTTCGTTATCTGTTGTTTTAATTTCGTTAATGTATTTTTTAAGGTATGTTTCTCTTTCTGTAACAGGTGCTTCTCTTTCTGTCATTTTATATACTGCAACATCACCTATGAGTTTATTTTTAGCACTCTTTGTCATAGCACCTTTGTAGTCAGATACAATCTTGTTAGCAAGTTCTCTATCAATAACCCCTTCTTGAACTCCTGTAAGTATTAAGTTAGCACCATCAGTTCCTATCTCTTCTTTTCTTGTAACTAGGTTGTTTAATCTTTTATAAACTATCTGCTGTGCTTGGTCTGGGTTTTCTATTGCTTTTTCTAAGACAATTCGGTTTGCCATATCCTCAGTAAACAGCCCCCTGTCTTCTAAGTACTTAACTATATTAGGGTCGTTCTTGTATATCTTTGCAATTACCCTATTAGATATTGCTCTTTCAGGACTTCTATCTAAATAGTTTAGTAACTCTTGTGGTACATTTTCTGAGCCTGTTATGTTTCTAAAAAATCCTTCTGCTAGTATGTCATCTTCAACAGCAATAGCAGGATCTTGTGGCTGATAACTTAGCTCTTTTAATTTGTATTCTGTTGGCTCTCCTTGTACAAGCCTTATCTCTTTACCTGCAACTATCTCTGTTCTTCCTGTTTTCTTTACTCTCTTTTTAGCCTCTTGAATTGCAAACTTCTCTGCTGTTTCTCTATCTCTTTTTGCTATAAGGACTTCTTGTTCCTGTTGTGATAGGGTCGTGTATGGAATCCCTGCTAGTTTCTCTTTAACAATGTCACCAAATGTAGGTTCATAAGCATACTCAACTTTAGGTGCTCCTGATTCTGTTTCGCCGATTCTTGGTACTTGTTCTCCATAAGTTGCAACATTAAAACCCACTGCTGCTGGTAATGTTGTTGCAATAGCAAAGCCAAGACCTTCTTGTTCATATGCTTCTACAAACTGCTGTAATATTAAAGGAACTGTTATGTTTAAAGCCTCTGTTGTAAGGCTTAGTTTGTTACCGTTTGCATCTTTTAATCCTCTAAATAAGGAAAGTGCTAGTCTAGTATTAGGACTTGTTTTGTTTTCTGCAAAGTCGGTTAGTATGGTAAGCATATTGTTTGGGTTAAAACCAGAACCTTTTGAGAAATCCCCTTTTAATATATCTAGTGCACCTGTAAACTCTGATTCAATGCCTGTAACCGATGATGTTTTTCTACCTAACCATAGCCTTGATAGCAAGACTGCGTACTGCTGAAAACCACCCCATATATCTACTCTTGTATTACCTACCTTTATCTTTCCAAAATCTGCACTTGTTGGGTCAGTACCAACTTCTGCACCTGCAAGTTTTGCAAGTCCAAGTACAGTAAGACCTAAAGTAACGTTGCTTATTAAATCCCTAGCATACTGTCTTCTAATAAAAGAACCCATCATAGGAAACTTAAGGGGGTTTAGTAAATCTATTCTTGATTTCTGCAACCTTGGAGAGAATAATACTGCATTCATAATCCCTTGTGCAGCTTCGGGTAAGTCATTTAGATTACCTCTACCTGTTGCTGAGTTTACATACTCAGCCATTTTAGAAAGTAGCTTTGGGTCTGCATCTAATGCACCAGACTTTTTAGCTTCTTGATACATAGTTTCATAAGCTGCTGCTCTTAAACTATTCAAAAAACCTACATAAGACCTTTCGGAACCTCTGGCTATCTTACCAAGTACAGGTACTTTATTTATTATTGCAGAACCTAGAAATGCCTCTTCTCCCTTTGATAAACCACCTTCTAATTCAGTTATAGCAAGTCTTTGACCAACAGGTATTTCTGCTTGTGCTCTAATACTTTCTAATTCATAAATGGCTTCCATTTGTTGTCTTGTGTAGTTAGGGTCAAAAGCATATCTAAAAGCCTTTGGTAGATTTTTCCAAAACTCTTTTCTAGTAGAAAACCAAAATCCTTGCCTAAATATTGCAGAAAAATCACCTATTGTAGTAAGTGCTCTTGTTAAGCCAAGTGTTTCAATAATTTGTTCGCCAAGTCCTCTAAAAGATTTGGAGTTCTTTTTAACTTCATCTGCGAAGTTCTCACCATATATTCTTTTTAATATATTAAGGTCTGATTGTATTGGTGGCTTACCTTCTGTAAATAATTGTTCAAGAGCATCTTTTGCTCTTAGTCTTTCAAAAAATGTTAAGTCTTTTATGTTTTCTATTTCATTAAATAAATAGTCTACATCTTCCTTTGTTATTGTGTCTTCTGGTTTCATCTCTACCTTATCAAACTCCCCAGACAAGACACCCTTTCTTGCTATTTGTAATTTTTTTCCTGTTAATTCTTCTCCTAGTTGCTCAGCTTCTGCAACTCTTCTAGCCCTTTGTTCTGTATATATATCTTCTTGTTTTGTTCTTGCTTCTTGTGCTACTTCGAAGTTTCTAATAATTTTATTTAGTAGTTCTTGTGTTTTCGGATTAGTAGGTGCTGGTAGTTTTTGCCCCGTAGCAATTTCTATTTCTGTTTTAAATCTTTGCTTATACTCATCTGGCACATTTGGTAACAATTTAATTATAGTGTTTTTGTCTTTTTTAAGTAGAGCATTATCAAACTCTTGTTTTACACCAGGCTTAAATCCTAGTGCTTCATCTTCTATTTGACCTACACTCTTACCACTTTCTATATCGTCACTTGCTTGTTTTATAATTTCTTTGCTTTCTGGTTTTTGTAATGCTTCTTGTACTTTTAATATAGATTTTTTAGATGCGTCTAATTTATTTTTTTGTAAATCTAAAACAGAATCAACAAGGTCTTTATTAGCACCAGGTGTTAGCAAAAATCCTGATATACCATCAATTACAATAGATTGGGTTGTTAGTGGCTGTTGTCCTAACGCCATATCCATTGGTACGCCTTCTGCTATGTTAAGTATTGAAGATACACTTCTTGTTGCAAGTTGTTTTGTAAAAGGGTTTTTTATACTCCTGCCTGTTAAAGCTACTGACTTACCAATTATTGGATTCGTTATTGTTCCAACCATACCTATTACAGGAGCATTAACAAAACCTTCAGTAGCACCTTCTGTAAAAGAACCACCTAATGCTTTTGACAAAACACCTGATAATGTAGCAGACTTTACACCATAACTAAGACCCATACTAGGAGCTGCTCTTAGTGTTGCTGCTGCTGGGGCAACGTAAGCAACCTTACCTGCCATCTCACCTCTTTTGGTAGCAGGTGCTAACTCACCACCCATACTAGGCTTTATTGCTTTCTCGTATAAGTAGTTACCTACAAAAGGAACAAGTTTAGAACCACCCCTTGCTGCTTCTTGTGCAATAAACTGAGCATCTGTTAAAAGGTTTTGTTCGGACTGAGTTAGTTTAACGGGCGTTTGTCCGAACTTTCTTAACCTCTCAACAGTTTGAGGAAATGTGGTTCTTATCTTATTAGCAATACGGTCTTGCAGATTATTTGACTGTAACCTTTGAACAGTAGCAGTAGAAGTAGGGGTCTGTCTTGTAGACATACCTTGTGCTAATTGGGCATTTCTTCTTGCTTGTTCATTTACTGCCATAATTAAAATCCATAACCTGTACTAACTCCTTGGTCAGTAGTTCTTGCTCCTTGTGTTCGTACATTACCAATACTCATATTTGATGGTCTAAAACCTAATTGAAGCATTCTGTTTAGTGCTGTGTTTTGGGTAGTTACCATAGGCTCGTCTTCACCCGTACCTGGAATTATTGGAATAGTATCATCACCTACTTCACCAGAACCACTTGTACTGTATCTAGCTCTTTCTGCTATTAGGGCTTTTTCGAACTCAAAGTTTTGTAATGCTGATTGCTTGTTTGCTTCTATCTGCATCATTGATTGTTCCTTTTGTGCCTCTAATTGTCTTAGTGTTAGCTGATAATTTTGAAGTGCATTTATTCTCATTGTTGCTTTATCTGCTTCTAGCTGACCTTTTTGCAAGTTAATCTGTGCTAGTTGGTCACGAAGTTGTCTTCTTGTATCGTTAATAGCTGCATTGGTTTGTGTTTCTATTTGAAAGATTTGATTATCTGCTTCTCTTATTAAACTTGTTTCAGCAAGATTTAATTGATCCATTGTTTGTGCTAGAGCTGTTCTAGTACCTGCAATGTTTCTGGCAGTTTCTCTACCCATAATCTCACCTGTAAATCCACCTGTACCTGTTGCACTACCAAACTGTGCTTGTAGTCCTTTCATTTGTTCAGATGCTATTCTTCTTGCTTCTGCTATTGCTGATTCACTAGATGCTTGTGCCTGTGTTCTTTGAGTACCAATAGTTCCAAGACCTTCTTGTCTTTGTGCTTCTATTGTTCTTTTTTGAGCCTCGCCTTGTGCTGATATATCAGACTCTAATGTTGGTTGGTCTGCTTGTAAACTTGTTGCGTAATCTGTTAAAGCTTTATTTGCTTCATCATATATTCCTTCATAAGGATTTCTTGCTCTTAGCTTCCCACCCCTTAAATCGGCATTTACGCCTTCTACTAATTTTTCCCCTGTGTAGGGACTTCTTTCTGCCATATTAAATCACCTCCGATTTATTTAATTTTACTACATTTATTTTTATCATATTAAGTTTAAAAGAATTGATGCTCCTTTTTCTCCCTTGTATTTTATAAAAGCTACTGTTCTATACTCAGGTTCATTTGAACTACTTTCTGCTGTAGTCGTTGCTGTGTTATATACAGATGTTTCATTTGTAACTGTTGGCTGAGTGTGTACTTGAGAATCTCTTGTAGCACTATTATCACTACCAGATACTGATGTTCCTGAAACGTGTTCTAAACCATTTGCTGTATGAGTGTGTGTTCCTGCTGCTGTGTGTGTGTGGTCTTGTGCAGAGTGAGTGTGCGTATTGCTACCACCTGTGTTACTTATTTCTCCTGTATTACTTGCAATTTTCAAATGCTTATCATTTAATGTTGAAATGATTTCGAAGTTTGTTGGTATGTCTGCTATTGTTCCTAACCATAATCCAATAATATCTGTTGGTGTATAAACTGTTCCACTTCTATTTTGTATTGCTAATAGTTTTTTATATGCAGGTTCTACTGTTTCTGTTGTTGTTAAAACAATATCTGCTGCTGATATAGGATCAGATGCTGGTGCTAATAAAGCTACTTGGTGAGTGTGATCGTGCCTTACAAAACCAGAACCAGGTTCATCCCTTTGTGAAAATCCATTTGCTGCTCCAGATGTTGCTGCAACGTGAGTATGCAAACTTACAGAGTGAGTATGGGTTAATGTATGTACATTTGTAGTACTTCCCCCTGTACCCCCTGCATCTGCACCTGTTCCTGCACCTTTTAGGTATTTGTTTGCTAGGGTTGGTGTTGAGTTTGTTCCGTCACATAAATAATATCCATTGTATTTTCCTGTGTTGTTTGTGAAACCTGTATCTTCACTTAATGCTAATGCAAGATTTGGTAATCCTCCTACTGCTGTTGTTGGTGTTATATAGATAACTTCATAATATGGTGGGTCATTTGATACACTCGCATAGGTTGATGTAACACTTGATAATCCACCACCACTTACTGCCCCAGAAGTAAAAGGTGCGTGACCTGTATGGTCAGTTGCATTTTCTCTTGAATCTCCTGCATTTCCTGCACCACTTGATATTCCACTAATTGTTATTGTGTGAGTATGGTTTTGTAATGTGTGGCTGTGTGCTGGACTTGTATGAGTGTGAGTAGCACTACCACCTGTTGTATTAGGTTCTGTACTCGTATTAGCAACTGCTTTTGGATATTTACTATCAAGTGCAGTAACTCTTTCCCAACCTGCTGGTATATTAGCATTTGTTCCTGTCCAGATAAAAATTACACCATTACTTATTGCCATCTTGTTTATCCTTGTACTCTATAACTTCACCTAATAACCAAAAAGGTTTCTCTATTATTTGTCTTGCTCTATTAAGTGCATTTTCATAAGTAGTATCAATAAGTCTAATAACTACTTTATCTTCTAGGTTTCCTAGTTGGTCTTTTTTATCGTATCCTACTAAATGAAATACTAGATATGTCATAAGCCTTGCCCTACTATGTAACCATCATAATTTCCTGCTGATGTGCATATAAAACCAAATGTGTCAGTTTTATCACCTGTTGTTGTAAGTGTTGGCTCTACACCACCAGCCCATTTGATTGTTGAAAACCAAGTTACTGTTCTACTTCCTGGTCCATCTTGTGTAAGTCTTATAATAAATGTTTGTCCTACATCTGCATTACTTAGTGCTAGTGTTCTATTACCACCCAAAGTAACTGTGAATACATTACTTGTATCCAAATCAAAAGTTATTGTTGCACCATCACTTGATGTAACTAGGTTTTGTTTTGTTACTTTAGGATCTAAAACCTCAGCTGTAACATTGCCTGTTGTACTAATAACATTGCTTACTGATGTAATTAGGTCGTTATACATACCAACAGTAAGTACAGTATCTACTCTTGCTTGGTCTGAGTGTGATTGTGCTATTGTGCCATCAACACCTCTAGTACAACCTGTTAGCTGATTACCTGTTATTCCTGTATAAGTTATTACTTCTCTACTTGCTGGTGTAGAGGTACCATTTGCATCAAGTCTATCTACTACTATTGCACCAGGGAAGTTTAAATCACTAGCGTCATTTAGGTTAATAGTATCTTGACTTGAGTTTATTGACCCATCTAAGTTCAACTGAACAAAGTTTTTGCTGGGTGCTTTATAAAATGTTGTCACGAAGTTACCCTCCATCCTTTGCCTTTAAGTCCTCTACCTATTGGTCTGACTTGTAGTTGAATACCTAAAAGCTCAAAATTACTACCTTTTTTATTTGTCTTAATTATAATCTGTACTCTTCTTGCTATCTTATTTACAGATAACCATTTAACAAGTTCATCAAATCCCGTAACTGTTGTGGTACCTGAGCTATCACCCCATAGAGTAGTACCAAAGGTATCCCAACCCCAACCTGATGATCCTTGTGTTTGTGCTGAGTTGATTGTAAAACTTCTAATTGTTTGAGTTTGCCCTTCTCTGTTCTCAACTCTAAGTTCTACCGTTACCTCACCCTCAACATTTGTCCAAACAGAGTACACGTCTTTTAATGTTTTATAAACTGACCAATCTCCAAAATCTTCTTTTTTAGTTCTTAGTGTCATATTGATTGCAGAACCATTGTCTGAATCATACTCATTAGATAACTCATAAACATATGGGCTATCATCAGAACCTAATAAATATCTCTCTCTACCATTATCATCAAAATATACAAGTGCTGTGTTTGCATCAAAAGTCCAAGGGCCAAGCCAAGCAAATCTTTCTCTGTCATAAACTACTGCTTGATTTAGTCCTGGTATTATCACTATGTATTTAAAACCAGCATATACTGCTATTGCATCTCTTAGTTGCTCTGCTGTTAGATTTTCAAAGTACGGGCGTATTACTGCACTTATTTCGTTTGTTCTAAGAACGTCAGCTAAAATGTTAGGTTCATATCCTATTGCATAGACGCCTTTTCTTGTTAAATAAAATATATCTTTCTCAACTGCTTGTATTGTCTTTGGTGCAATACATCCAAGTGCTGCTGTAATTATTGTTGCAGAAGGTTGTGTTACTACAAAGTTGCCAACAGTTAGTTGTGATAGTGCCACATCCCAAATACTCTTTTCTTTAAATGCAATTATTCTACTACCAAAACCTTTTACTGCTTTTATAGGGTCACCTGCATCTGGTTCTATTCGTAGATAATTACCACCACTAGCAACATCTGTTTTCTCGTGGTTAGGTACTCTACCTGTTATTACCATCTTTGACTCATCTCCTGGTATATCTGAGTAGATTAGCCTATCGTCATACCTTTCAATGTTACCTGCTACAATTCCACCTGTTGAATCTGCAAGTGGTGGGAATGTAAACTCAGCAGGTATTAGCGACCCGTCATCTACAAATGAGGTTTCTGGTGCATATACTTTTGAAATAAATCTCTCATCACCTAGGTTTCTTCCAAAGATTCCATACCCTTCAATAACCCCTGACGCAGCAGAAGCTGGTGTCCAAGATATTCTAACTGCACCATCTGTTAATGATTCTGGTTGGTTGTCTAATTCAAAAGCTGTTGTTGCTAAGGTATCCCCATTTACTGTAATTGTATTAACTCTATATGAGTATCTTGATGTACCAGAAGCACCTGATATTTGTGTTGCAAATACATTAGTAGGCTGAGCTACTGTTGGAAATCCTGTTAAAGACGACCCGTCATACTTAACAACTTCTCTTTGAGTGGTTGCTATATAGACATTATCGTTTAATTGAGTCATTGATACAGGGTAACCTGATGCCCAAGAAGCACCTGTTCTAACTATGTAACTTGCACCAGATTTAACTGTTAATGTACCAGCATCTGTTATTGCGAGAAGTTCGTTAGTACCATCTGATTTGTAGTAACCAGCAAGTCCTCTAACAGCACCTGTTGCATTTGCCATATAGTATGTACCAAGCCCCCATCTTTTTGTAGGAGTACCACGACCAATAAGCATTATGTTATCAGCCTGTGCCATAGCATCTTTTGGTATCTCGGTTTCTTTTAGTAGTAAGTTAAGACCTCTTCTAAAATTATCCCAATCACCTACAATAAGTTTTGGTGGGTTGTAACCTCTATCTCTTAAATCAAATAGTGCCATTAGTCACGACCAATTCTAAAGCCATATCTTGTTTCTTCAACAGTTCTAATTCTTGAATTATCATTCTGAGATTCAGTATGTGTTGTTTCTCTTTTAAGCATTCTTCTCAAGATTTTTTCAGCTTCTACTTTTGCACTAGGGTATCTTGGGTCTTCCCTTGATTCTAGTAGATAAGCTGTGGCTCTCTTAACTAAATACTCTGGATCTGGGCAAGGTGATACATCAGATGGACTTACCATTGATGTAGGTTTTGCATAATAGTTTATGTATATTGAAGCACCTGATGCAAACTGCCCACTTGCTGTTGCTGGGTTGAATACTGCTGAATACCCATCTTTGTAATCACCCATAACATAAAAGTATGGTGAGCTCTTATCCTTTTGACTTCTTTGTTGTGGCAGTACTTGTGGAAACTCATCTGTACTTCTTCCTGTTGGTACTTTAGGATACCCTGATATTTTTCTAAAATCTGTTGGCAAGGCAACTGTTACATTGCTAGAAGGAGTTGATGTCATTGTGTTGTATTCTTTGTAGAGTACACTCCAATCATAAAGTTGTGCCCACTCATCTTGCGACATATTTATATATCTAGTTCTAAGAAGCCAATCCTCAGATGAATAATCTGGTGCTGATGAATCTTGGTCTATTAGTGCTGATATTCTTGCTTGTATTTCTTCTAATGTAATCATAAGTAGCTTGATGTTATATGAAAGACATCCCTTTCTTCTGCTGTGTATTTTGAGTTATTTATTCCTTTACTTCGTAAGTATTTCTCCCACTTATCGTGTGGTTTTGTTTGATCTGTATTTATATAAGCTAGTCTTGCTGTTCTTCTATTACTACCAAATAGTGCAGTTCGCATATCACTAAGCCTTTTAGGGCCGTTTGATGCGTCAGAAGTATCAGCTGCTAATCTTATTATTTCATTCTGTGTTCTATGATTTGCCATAAAAAATACCGACCCATTAAGAGTCGGTTTTAATTTCTAATTTCTACCTATGTAAATTATACACTACAACTTAGGGAACACGACTTCCTCTGGTGTTGCAAAATCTTGTGTGATATCTCTTAACTTGTCCCTGTAATCTAAAACATTTTGTGGAACTGCTATACCTTTTTCTGTTGCATAGGTTATGTGCCAATCACTCTGTGCTAGTAGGTAATTTCTTGTTGCTCTAATATCATCCCAAGTTACTCCTGCTTGTTGTGGTTTAACTAACTGCCCATCAACATATCCATCTCCTACTTCTACACCCTCTGGCATATCTATCCAGATTAGACTTTCGTGAACAGGGTAAGTGTTTTCTGTTATATCTATTATTTTTTCATTATGTATTAGTGCTTTCATTATGCCTCCATATATTCATAAACTACTACAACTCCATCTGTACCTGCACCACCTGTGTAGTTGGCAACACTATCGTAAGTAGCACAACCACTACCACCACCACCATATCCAATTCCGTCATTTCCATTTTGGTTTACTGATACTTTTTGAGCACCACCACCACCATACATTGAACCACCACCACCACCAGATACTTGTCCATATCCAGCAGTCGCAAGGTTAAATCCATTTGGTCCTGTTTGCCCTGTACCATTTACATCACCACCTGTGCCTACACCACCTGCGCCACACTCTAAACCTCTTCTAGGAACTAATGGGGATGGTCCATTTCCACCACCTTGACTACCACCTGTTGCTGAGCAATGACTGCCAAATGAAGAAGTACCACCTGCTGTTCCACCTGAGTTTCCTGTACCACCTGCACCACCTGCTCCTACTGTTACTGTTTCTGTTGATCCAAGTGAAGATGCTAGTATTTTTTTAAGGGTGTATCCACCACCACCACCTCCACCAGAGTTAGCAGTATCACCTGTGTCGCCTTCGACACCTCCACCACCACCTCCACCACCAATGACTTCAACTATTATGTATTTTAGTCCTGTTGGTTTTGTCCAAGTTCCATTTGCAGTAAAAACATTTATATTTATTGCATCAATTCCTGTATCTACCCATTTAAGTCCTGTGGTTTCTAAACTATCTGCTACTAGCATTTGTCCATCTGTACCTATTGGTAATCTGGCATTATCTGTATCGTATGTGTATAAATCACCTTTTGTAGTGAGTGGAGAACTTGCTGGTGCTTCTGCCCATTTCATACCACCACTTGCTGTGCTATCTGCTGTTAAAATATAGTCGTTAGTTGGTGCTGTATCTAGTTTTAGATTTGCCTCGTCTACAACATTGTCGGATATTGTTAATGCCCCCGATCCTGTAACCTCACCTGTATGTGTTGCATTTGTTACCTTTGCAGTATTTAGTGTTACTGCTGAATTGTTTGCAACTTCTGTATCAAAATCTGTAATATCACTTGCAGTTAATCCTGAAATTAAATTGCTTTTTTGTATCTTTTTTGAAGTACCATTAACCCCATCAGTTGTATCTGACTTATCTATTATGTGCAGTAAATCATCATCTGCTGGTGTTGTTAGTTCTGTTCTGCTAGTTAATTGTGCCATATATAAATTATACCTTAACTTGTTAGTTGATAATAACTATCATCAGTGAATTGAAAATCGCTATCATCTGTAAATTGAAACCTATCTGCCCCATTTAATTCTCTCCACCTACCAATATACACTTGTATTTTTTCATCTAAATTATTCCAATACTCATCTCCATTTGCTGGTGTAACTGCTGGGTCTGTATCGTGTTCTCCGTGATATGTAACTTTTGTATCTAATGCTGTTTGTAAGTCTGTTTGATTTGATAATGTTCCTGTAATTGAACCCCAAGTTGTTGTTGTTAAATCTGAACTCACAATCCATTTTGAGTTAGCACTATCCCATTTAAGAACATTTCCATCTGCAATACCTGTTGTATCTACATCACTTGCCTCTTCTAGCTTGTGATAGATTGTTGGTCTAACAAGTAACCTACCTGTTTGACTTGCACCTGTTTGAATCTTAGTTACTGCTGCAACTTCTATTTTAGTATCAGGTACTGTTGGCATAGTTTTTGTTAACCCACCTGTTGTATTAGAAAAGTAAAGTATATCTCCTGCTACCCAATCTGCACTATCTCCATTATTAGGTGTATCTGTATAAACATCATTAACATATCCAAACCAAGTAACATATCCAAAATTACCATTAGTTAATGATTCTGCTGCAACTCCAATAAGATAAGTAGGACTTGCCTGTATCTCTGAAACTACGCACTCTTTCATAAGTATGTGATCGCCCTGCACTCCTGCAAATTGCACTAAAGCACCCTTTGCTATGTCGCCACTTGCTTTACCATAAAAGTATAATTGTTGTCCTGAGTGTAGGTTAACACCATTTAAAACTACATCTAGTGTTCCATCTACTGAGTTCCAATAAAGTGTTCCTTGTGATTCTGAACCTGTTGCAGTGTAGCTTGTATCTAATACAACATTCTCAATAGGTGTAACACCACCAACACTTCCACCTTTTACATCTTCGCCTGGGTGGTCGTGAAATATGATATTACCTTTTACTACTTTATCTATTCTTAAACTCATTAGAAGGCTGTGGAATAATCTCCGTATGTAATACTTGCTCTTGATGTCCAAGCATTACTATAAGTTAATACACTAGGGTTGTTTGTTGCAGTTGCGTGTGAGAAGATGGCAGCACTACTTGTATCTATTTTTTTTAAATACCAATCACCATCTTTTTCTTCTTGCCCTATATATGTGATTGTAGTTGATGCTTCTTCAATATCATTAACATTCCACTTATCTACAACTGCATCTATTGTTGCAGATACTGAGGCATTAACTTCAAGCTTACCATCTCCTGTTACATCTACTTGGTTACCACTTGTGCCAACTATATTTACTCTTTTAGCATACAGAGTATGGTCGTGTTCTTCTCTTTGCATTTGCAAAGGGTGCTCAGTCATTGACATTATCTAACCTTTCTTTTGAAGCAACCTCTGCTTGTACTACTGTTGGTGCTTCTAAATCTTCTACAAATGAGTTATGAAAGTCTGCTGATTTCTGCTGTTCTACTTCTAGTTTCTCTCTAAGTCTTCCAAGCATTTCTTCTCTATCTGATTCTAGTCTTAATATCCTATATATAGAATCAACCATCTCTCTCCCATTAAGGTTATTTGACCTTGTATTTTTTTTAAAAACTTCAAGTGCATCTGCTACTTTGTGTGGGTCATCTCCTACTATCTTTGCCATCTTGTTATATAAAAATGTTAGCTTATGAGATAAGTCTTTATTCATTCGTGCATACTTATCAAGACCTAACAGATTAGCTAGTCTGTTATATCTTATAGAGTGGTCTGTGCTGTGCTCATCTATAAAGGTATCTCTTACTACCTTTGTATCTCCTGTTCTGAAATCAACAATCTTCATAGTTTAATTATACCCCAACCTATATCCTACTTTTTCGTAGTACTTTACCCTATCTTGAAATGGGCCGTTTATCGCATTGTTTTCATCCCACCCCTTGTACCTATCGTGAGTTAGCGAGTAACTTTTATTTGTCTGGTCAAGATAAAAGGTTGCTGCACCCAGTGCTTGTATTCTGTAATTAACAGAGTACCAATCCATACCAAAGTATTTATCTAGTTCTTCATCAAACCCCCCGACCTCTTGTATCGCTTGTTTAGGTATTGATCCAAAGTTACCTTCCCAATTATCAAATGATGTTTCGTAAAAAGTTCCTTGGTCATCTCTTTCTCTTGGGTCTTGCCATACTTTATTGAAAAAATACTTATCTAAGTACTTATTTCCTACACCTGATACAGCAGACTTTTTGTTGTTATTATAATGAAAACTAAACTTTTCAAGTGCATCTGGTGAGAACTCTGTGAAGTCTTGCACAGAAACTATTAAATCACCACTTGCCTTTTTAACCATCTGGTTCATTAGTTTATTAAATACCCAAACATCACCCTCTTTTTTAGGTGGGTCTTGTATCCATATAAAATCTATATCAAGGTCTGGTTTTTCTGGACTACCTATAATCCACTCAAAATTAACTCTTTGTCTTTTTAGTGATTTTTCTACTGACCTTAGTCCCTGTAGATTTCTGTTTGATGGTGTTAGTACTGTTATCATATACAGTTACTATTCCTTTTTTAATTAAATACTCTGGGTCTGTTACCTCTATTGTTTCTCCAACTTTAAGATTTGGGTTCTCTGCTGGAAACCAACTAGGGTCTTTTTTTACTACTAACATTTTATTCCTTCTTCTAATTTACTACTATAATGATGGTGTAAGTATGCTTATCATAAGTTCCATTTTTTAATAAAAATCTCTGCATTTATTGTTTTTTTATGTTCATTACCAGGTGTGGCGTCTATTGTTCTTCCACCTTGTGGTCTATTAAAGTTTACATCAGGTACAGATTTTAGTGGTATGTTTTTTTCTTTTAAACGTCTAAGAAGGTCTGTATCTTCCCAATGACTACCATTATTAAATCTCATATCATACAACCCCACGCTTTCGTAAATATCTCTTGGCATACAAAACACCATACCCCAAAACTCTTGACCCTGTTCATTTATCAGTGGGGAAGTTACAGTGCCAGAGATACATAACTGCGATAAACTGCCCCTTGTTAAAGTATTGTTATCTCCTATAAATATTAAGAAATCCCCCTTGGCTAGAGTTGCTAACCTATTCCAAGCATCTGCAAAACCAAGAGGGCATTTGTGGTGAGTTACAAGAGAAAGTATTTCATCAGAACCTTGAAGGCTATCAAGGCATCTTTGCAGTATTTCTGCTTTTTGCCCATCTACCCAATATGAAGATACTAACGCACTTATCATTTCATCCTTTCTTTAATCTGTGTACTTGATAATTTAAGTACACGTGGGACATATACAAGTGTAATTGCCTGTTCCTCTAACCACTCAACTGTCAAAGACATTTGGGCAAGGTAGTCTTTTTTTAGCCAATCGCTACCAACAACGATATAGTCTGGCTTTACCTTTAGTATGGTCGGTTTGGAGTCTTGTCCAAACTCGTTTGGTATTACGCTATCTACATACCTACAACCAAGAAGTACAGCCTCTCTTTCCTCGTAGGTATTTACAGGCGACAGCCCCTTGTACTCCCTGACAAACTCATCAGTGTTAAGGGCTACAACAACCTCACCAAGCTCGTAACACCTGCGTAACAAATCAACGTGTCCTTTGTGATACAAGTCGAAAGTACCACCTGTGTATACTACAGACACAGTCTTAACCCTTTCTCCAGCTCTCTTGCATAGTCGATATGTGAGTAAATAGAACCATACAACAACTCTTTTAGTTTTGGGTTATCGTTCTCCACTATAACCTCGCAACCACAGGCCCTTGCTTCCAGAACTGCTCTTTCGCCACCACCGTGTAAATTAGCTGGTATATAGGCAACTTCTGTTTCTCTGTATAACTTAGCAAGAAACTCTGGTTCTTGCATAGGCATAACTATTACTCCGTTGGTAACAAGTTTTTTTATTATTCTCATTGATTCTGCTAAGTTATCTTCTTGCACCTCTCCTATCACGATTCTTATCCCTTCTTTATTTATGATTTTATCGTGTCTTTTCCAATCAGCAAAAGCACCAACACTAATGTAGTCATATTTAATCTTTGTGGGTTCTTTGATGTAGTAAATATCTGTATTGATACCAAATGCCTTAACTACATTTGGGTGTTTAAGGTGCCCTCTAAACCAATCTGTTTCATAAAATAATACATCATAGTTAATACTATAAGGTGGTTCTATATTTACACCAGCAATACATAGGCCTTTTTTGTTAGGTAAATCTTTTATCGCATTATCAACAGGACTGCCAAAAGCACCCCAACCTAAGACAAAATCTTTCTTTGCTACTTTTAGTTTCTGGTTGTGTAGGTTTATCCACTTAACTTTGTGGTTCTTTTCTAATAGTTTTATTGCAGCCCATAAACCATCTCGCCACTTATCTTCGTACTTGTGGTGATAAACAAATGCTATATTCATAACTTCTTAACCTTATCTGGTGATATAGATATTTGACCGAACTTATCTTTGTTTCTCATTCTATATCTGTAATTCATCTCACACATTCTACTACAAAATGCTACCTCTCCTATGTAAGGACTTCTCATCTCTTTCTTACACTCAGGGCATCTTGATACTGTTTCACCTTTTTCGTTCTTAGTTGCTTTTAGGTATAAGTCCATCTACCTTCCTTCCTTTAAATAAATTATCCCACTGCTCTGCTACTCTGCTCCAAGTAAACCACTTGATTGCCCAGGTCATCATCTTCTCTCTAATGCTCTCTTGTTTCTCTGGATTTTCAAGCATAGCAATTAACTCGCTTTTAAATGTTTCAAGTACCTTAGGGTCGTATATATCACCTGATATTTTAACCCCGTACTGTACTGTGGTATCTAGTGCTGCATAATCTGTGCATACAGGTACGCACCCTGCTATTTGTGCTTTCATTGCAGTAATACAACTAATCTCATAAAAGTGTGTTGGGTATGCCCATATACCAGCTCCCTGCATTCTCTTCATTATCTCGTCTTGGCTAACTCTACCAAAGTGAGTAATACCTTTGTGCTCCATCATTTTATTCATCTTATCCCTCCAAGCCATTCTCTCTGGGTTGTTTGCATAAAATCTTTCGAAGAGTGCCCAGCCATAGTAGATGTGCAGCTCTGCATCTGGTACTTGGCTAACTACATCTGGCCATATTTTAAGTAGATGCTCAAGTCCTCTATCATAACTTGATGTGTATATTACTCTTTTATTATTTCTCATAAGTGACTCCATTTGCTGAAATTACTATCTTATCGTCTGGTATGTTAGGTATGTTTTTCCTATGTGCTGGTGATAAAACTAGAAGTTTTGTTATGTTATCTAATCTTTCTTTTGTGTAATCCATCTGATTTATTACATCGTGATTCCAAATGTATAGGCCTTTGCAGTTAAGGTTAAGGTCTGCAAGATGTGGTTGCCTCCAACTAATTACTATATTAAATGTGTCGTCTGGGTTGAACTTGTAGTAGGGTTCGTACGTGGCCCCTTCATCTACTTCTGTTTCTGCTGGATCGCCATATACTGTTACATCCCAACCAAGTTTTGCTAGTTCTCTTGTTACATAAACTACTGCTTCTTCCGACCCACCCATAAATGACCCATTAGGGTTTTCCATAAGAGATGGTGACCAATTAGTAAATCCAGGCCCACAATATATTGTTATCTCATTTTCATTATGTTTTCTTGGTGGGAACACCTTTTTATGTAGGTCAATCATAAATGGGTTATCTGCTATCTCTTGTGGCAAGGATGCAAGGAAGGGTTTTAGTTTACTTGCTTGTCCTATTGATAGGTGCTTTGCGATAGTGGCTGCGGCTCTTGTTAACTCCCTTTGTTCAAGAAGTCCCATTACAAAGTTTAATCTGTCTTTAAATATCTTTTGATTTGGGTCTAGTTCATACATTGCTTTTGCAGCATCTGCTGCCATATTAAGATCTGGTTTGTTAAGTCCTAAATGATAGGCAACCTCAAGTGACCTACCTTGTAATTCCTTTGGGTTAGTTACTAGGGTGGTTTCGGGCTGTTTGAATGCTGTTGCTAGTTTAATCCAATGCTCTGCTCTTTTGTAATCTTTCTTATCAATGTAAGAAAGTGCTAGTGAGATGTATGTTGCAGGATTCTGCCCGTACTCTGCAAAAGAGTTTAGAGAGCACTCTATACTTTTATCAACATTACCTAGATCCCTTTCTATCTCTGCTAAAAAGTCCCAGCATTGTGCTCTTTCTTCTGCCCAACCAGATGGGTTCTCTCCATATAAGTATTTGTTAAATAGTAGTCTTGCAGGTTCAAAGTGCTCGTGTTTTCCAAATAAATGACCTTCATCATAATGTGCCTTACCAAGATAGTAGATAGGTCTTGGGTCTTTACCTTGTGTTTGATAGATAGATAGTTCTAATGTTTTAACATTTCTTTTAAAGTTTTCTTGCATTCTGCTATCATCTGATAAATGTGCTACCTCACATAATTTCAAGTCTTTTGACCTATGTTCTTTTTGTGGGATTAGTGTTTCGTGTATTGGTGCTACCCATTTAAATACATCTCTTCTGACTACTCTTTCTCTAAGATGTTGTATTAGTATGTTTTTAATCTTACCTTTATCATCTGCTTCAACTTGGTAAAGGTAGTTAAAGTACGAAGCGTCTAATTTATTCTGCTCCATTATCTCTAATACTTTTGGTAGGTTGTGTGCATTAAGCATTATGTCGTCTGCATCAAGCCATAGTATGTATTCGAAATCTTCTGGTACCTGCTCAAAAGAGAAGTTTCTTGCTTTATCAAACTCAAATATCTTATCCCCTTCTTTAATGTATGGGTTTAGACCGAAGTCTTTTATGAAATCTACTTGCTTTTTGGTTATAGTAGTGTGGAACTTGTAGGGTGCTTTGATGCTAGTTCCTACTTTTTTAACTACTCTTGATACATTTTCATCTTTTGTAGTTATGGTTACAAATATCCCATCTACATAATTTTTAACTGAATCAAGACATCTTTTAAGTTTATCTCCCTCATCTCCTTTAACTATCATTGCAAGTGCAATCTTTGGCATACTAGCTCCTTTTACTTACACGAAAGATTGGGTATCTTTTCCACATCTTTCTATAAAACTTTTTATCAAATTGAAAATCTGTGTTTCTGTAAAGTATTCTAAATACTCTCTCAACATAAATAGGTAGGTCTATTGTTCTTCTAAAATTACCTTCTTTTGATTCTCCGTAATCATTGTAGGTATTATCTTGGGTTTCTAATATATCTATAACAAGAGATTGGTATTCACCTGGTCTTTGTTTTGCCCAAGTTTCAACTATGAAATCCATAACTTCCCAAGGGTCTTTGGTGTTTTTTAAATCTATTAGCTTATCTACATAAGCAAGGTCGGTATGTTCTACAATCCTTCCAGATGTGGTAACCATCTTCATACTTGCATTATACACTAGGCAGCCGAGGTGACTGCCTAGCACTAATCAGGGCCCTTGATTAGATTATCCTTGTATGTTGTAACCTGTTCTTTGTACAGATGTTCTTTCAGCCATATATTCTAGTGTAGCTTCACCAATAATCATTCCTGCTCTGTAGTCACCATTTGCTGGTAATTCTTTTCTAGTAGGTCTTCTTAAGTATGAAACTCTGTATTTATCTTCTTTAATTCCTAAGAAGGTTACAGTACCTGCTGCTGCTCTTACATCTTTGTGTGCAAAGATTCTGTGGATACCACCATCAGATTCGTAAACCATTACAGGTTTGACTAATCTCTTTTCAGAAGCATCTATGTATCTTGTAGATCCTGCTGTAAATGTACTTATTTTTTGTTTTAATCCCATAGGAACTAATACTAAGTCAAATACATCTTCACTACCGACATCAGTCCATACTTCTCTTACCATATCGTTGAACTCTGCTTCAGATAAAGAAGTACCTGAGTTTCTAGCAGTAGAGTGAGTTGTAATTACAGCTTGTAATCCTGCCATTTGTCTTGCGACTCCTGAAGAACCAGATGCCATTACACCATTTACTAATGAGAACTCTAATTGGTTTTTCCATTCTCTTAAAGCTTTTTCAGCTTGGTAATCAAAAGGGTCAGCCATACCAGCAACATCAACATCACTTTCAGTACCAGAAACTTTAAAAGTTTGTCTGATGATTTGAGTTATGTTGTTTCTTCTTGATGGTTGTGTAAGGTCACTAAAAGAAGCTTCTGCTCCTTCTATTGTACCAACTACTGAAATAGGTCTTGAGATGTAATCTTCTGGCCACTCGTGTAGAGTTTGAGAAGCATCACTTGTACCTAACATAGTAGTTAAAGGGTTTTCATCTGGTGAAACATCACTAATGATGTCTAACAAATCTTCCCTTCTTATACTGTCTTGGTATGTTTGTAATCCATATGCCATTTCTAATCACCTCTTTCTATAAGGCAAATTGCTACTGCGATAGTCTTTTTAATCTTTCTATGGTTGCGAGTCTGTCACCTTTTCGGCTTCTTTCTCTTATGTTATCCATATCAATTGGGGCTCTATCTGATTTCCCCTTTGCTTCTAATGAAGCTTCTTCTTTTGGTGTTAACTTACTAACTACTTCTTTTGCTACTTGCTTTTCTACTTTCTTAGCCTTTTTATTTGCTATGTTAGTAATTAGCCTTGCAGCTTCAGCCATAGTTAATTCCTTACCACCGTAATCCATTGGATTAACCATTGAATCTGTAATGTAACCCCTTACAGCTTTATGCAAGTCCCTATCAAAACCTGCATTATTTGGGTCAAGCTCAGGGAACTCTTGATAGGCTTCCCTCTCTTGAAGAGAGTCAAGATACCTGTTGAGTTTATCCTCAGCAGCTCTTGCTCTTTGTTCAGCGCTGTAAGCAGTTTGACTTAAACTATTCAAACCATCTTTGTTAATAAGACCTGTATCCTCGTCATAAAGACTTTTCAACTTTTGCTCATTAGCAGTATTCTGGTTCTTGTAGTAGTTTAACTGCTCTCTTAATTTGTTGAACTGCTCTCTTGTTCGGTTTGAAACCTCCCTAGAAAGTTCTAAGTCTGCTTCAGTTACCCCCTGTTCCGTTACTGCTTGTTCCTTTATAGGTTCTTGCACCACTTCTTCAGTTTTAACTTCTGCTTCCTGAGTTTGTTCTGAGCTAGGCATTGGCTCTACCTGTGTACTCTCAGGTGTTTGTTCTGCCCTATTTTCTTCTGACATATTTTGTCCTTGTTTGCCAATTTATTACTGTCGCTTTTTATAGTGGACGCATACCACTCGGCATTTAGGCTTATAGCCTAATAGCCAAGTACGGGATCTAAATTACCACGCACTCAGCTATCAAAATACAAGCTTATCTTTATAATACAATTTTTTGTTTTTAATGTGCCACTCTCTTGTTAGTACAAACCCAGCTCTGCACTTTTCACACTCAATCTCTCTTGCACTCCTATGCACAAAGCTGTGGTCGCACTCTTTATGTACTATTTCTTTAGTATGCTTATCACCTTGCCAAAAATTACTTTGACTTTCTGGTAGCTCTTGTAGACTTTTTTCTTGGTTTGCTTCCATACTTTGCAGTCCAATCTTTTGCTATCTTTGGTTTGTTTGCCCATAAATACTTCCTTTGTTTCTCGCTCTTAAATGGCATTAGCATTTCCAGCGTTTTCGTGCTGCCTTTCCTCTTTCGCCTGTCCAACTTTTTGACCTAGCACAAAAGGCTTTTCTTCTTTTAGCTCTTTCAGGTGATGGGTTTTTTTCAGTAACAGCAGTTTTAAGTTTAGAGCCAGGGTTCTTTCTTCTGTATGCTCTAACACCTTTTGCTGTCATACCAGCACCTTCTTTAACAGTTCTAAAGTTTCTATTCTTACCTTTTGTAGTCTTTCTAATGTTCATTTCTTTTTGTAGGTTTTCAACTTGCTAAAAGCCTTCTTACTAACAGTAGATTTAGACTTAGGTTTTGACTTACCTAACCTTCTTGCTAAGGCGATATTCTTAACAAGACTGTTCTTCATACTCTTTAGTTGTTTAATACTTTTTCTTTTTGCCACCTTTTAACATTGAACCAAAACTTTTACCTTTTTTCTTTCTAGCCATTTCAGCTTTCTTTTTACCTGCTTTTGTATACGGGTATTTTGCACCATTTACCATTGGCATATTATTGTCCTATCCTGTAGGGCTCGTCTTCTTTTTGCTTTGCCCTTAAACTTTTTACTCTTTCCTCATAACCTTCAATCATTTTTAAAATCTCATCTACAGCATTTGCTGTTGCCCAAGCTACTATGTATTGATGAAAGAAATCTTTTTCATCACTTGTCTTTCTTGGGTCTAACCAACTATTAGATAATTTGCTGGTCAGTAGGGGTTTGATTACCTTCTGCCATCCTTCCGTAGAGGTCATATTCTGAACCAAGAGAGCTTCCTTTAGCAATCGGTCCTGCTCCTGTGATAGTTTCATTTGGCATCATTCCTTGTTGCATTGAACCCTTGGTGAAATACTTTTCAGCATCTTTTAAACCAAGTTGTTCAAAGTAATTTACTAATAACTCTTTTAAATCTAATTGGTATCCAAGTGACATTAGCCTTTGGTCTACTGCTGGATTTAATACTGTTTGTATTAACTCTCTTTGCGACCTTAATGCCTCTGCTTCACTAGGTACAGACATACTTTCAATATCTGGTATGTAGTCATAAGTTCCAGATAAGTCTTCTGGTTCTACTATTAAGTACCCTTCATTAGTTCCAGGTTCCATTGTGAACTTACTTACAGTACCTTCTTCTGTTTCAACAGGGGTTGATAATGTTTGTAGTTCTTCTGGTGCAATACCAAGGTCTGCTATCTCTGGACTTGCTAGTAGGTCTGCTGCCTCTGCACTTAGTGTGTATCCTTCTAATCCTATTTTTTCAAAATATTTAACTGCTTCTTTACCTACAACTCTAATGACCTTTTGTGATTCTTCTGGATTGAAATAGAATTGTACATTCATCTTGTGCCATAAGAGCATTTGTTTTTTAAGTGCTTCTGATAAGAAGATTTGGTTGTAGTTATCCCTTGCTGTTCTTTGCAAGGCAAGGTCTTTTACCTCTGTTGCTGTTTTATCACCAGAGCCTGGCATTACATTACTAATACCTGCACTTGTTTCACCTAGTGCTTCTTGCAAGGCTGCTACTAAAAATCTATATGTTGATGTGAACTCTGCAATACCTGCTGTACCTTGCTCGTGTGCAACTACATCTGATGGATCATCCATAATCCATTTCTTACCAGGACCCCACTCTAATGTGTGCATTTCGACACCTGTACTTCTAACTTTTACTATAGGAGCAAGACCCATATTTACACTATCTATGTATTGGCAGACTAATGCGTTAATTGCTTTTTGCAATTTCTCAACAGGTTCTATTTCAGATAAACCATAGATGTCGTCATCTATTGGATAATATTTCATTAAGACCACAGGTATTTGGTTGTGGTCGTATGGGTTTTCAATATCTCTTAAAATAACCCCGTGCTTTGGTGCAAATGTTATCCACCTATCTTTTCTGTACTCAGTAACTATTTCAACAGTTCTAAATACCTCATCTTTACCTAACTTATCGTCTAGGTTTTTAATTGCTAGGTTTTTACTTGTGTAGTTACTATCTCTAGTATCCCCACCCTTTTCATAGATTGACTCCATTAAAAGGTCTAAGTTTTTATACACAGGTTTTGTTTTTGCTGTGTCGTTTACATTCTTTAAATCTTGTATGGATACATAATCTCTTAGTTGTATCCAATTCTTTATTGTAGGGTGCGATGGGTCGCAGAGAACATCTCTGTTGTTCCAAGGTATAAAGTCTGGGCCATCATAGTATGTCTTTCTCTTTTTGGTTTTTCTATCAACTATTGTTTCATAATGCCACTTAACAAGTGCAAATGATGCTCCGTACTTACGGGCATTCTGATCCATTAGTCCCCATTTCGCAACCATTGGCATATTTGCTATTCTCTCGTTGTCATCCCATTGAAAGTTTAGTAGCTCGTTAGAAACATATGCTCCTAATGTATCCCCACTCTCTCTTGGTACAAGTCTTCCTTTTGGTTTTCTTGCAAGTAATCTTGATGTTTTTTCAAATATAGATGTGTAAACTCTTGGGTCAAATACAAGAGATTGGTATGGCCACTTACTCTCGTCAATGTATGACCTAAATAATTCATCTTTTCTATCAAAGTCTGGTCTTCTAATATCTAAGTCTTCTTTTGCAAGGTCATAGTGTCCTAACACTTGCGATAATATATCTAATTCTTCTGATGTTCCTTTTAATGTTTTCTTGTTTTTTGGCATAAAAAAAGCACCAATAATAGGTGCCAAGTTTCTAACTTACATTTATTATACACTATTATACAATAGGTAAATCTAATGCTATGTTCTCTGTTGCCTTTACTAAACCTACATTACCTTTTCTTATCTGTACTGCTATCTCACCATACCCTGTACCACTTTTAATTAGTGCAAGACTTCTAATAAGGTGTAGTAATATCTCGTGATTTACCTGTGTTTCAAGTAGAGCTATCTTTATCTCATAAAGTTCTGGGTCTAGTGTCTTTACCATTTCAATATATTGCTTGGTGCTATCGGTCATATACCAATCCTCCATTGCTTTGGTTTCCATTGCTCAAATACAGTAGTCTTCCTCTTACCTTTGTAAGAACATATCACATATCTTAGTGCATCCATAGCGTGATCGTTTGCTTTTTCTGGAGTATCGGGTTCATTCAAGTCTTGTGGTGCAGTTGGTAGCTTCTCTCTCCACCTATATGACTCAAACTCTTGTATTAGGTGTTTGCAGTTGTTGAATACGAACATTCTAGGCATACCTGCTGAATCTTCCATAGGTATATTGTCTACAAAATGACCTGGTTTTATTTTTAATCTCTCTTTTACTAGGTTAATACCGTACAAAACCCAATGCTGACGGGTAGTTCCTGTTTCTTTGTTTGCTTTACTAATATGTACCCCCCTTTTTGCAAACTCTCTTAGCCATTGAGTACCTGTAGGGTCACCATAAGTACCTGCTATTGGGGTAGATGTCTTCGCATTTATCTGTCCTGCGTGAAAATCTATGGTTTCTGCCTGTTCATAGTGCTCATCTATTATCCAAGCGTTGTCATCTTCATCAAATGCTACCCATAGGCACACTGTTGGGTTGTTAGAACCAAAGTCCATACCCCTAAATACTCTCCAAGTTCTTGGTATTTTGAAGGGTTTTACCACGTGAACCTCTCTTTGGAACTCTTTATACACAAGACCTGTAAATGTCTTGAACTCTGCCATATATTCTTGTAAAAATGTGTCTTCTGTAAGTGATTCTTTTGCCTTATCTATCTCTTTTGATGGTACATTTGGGTTATCATAGCTTGTAAATCTGAAACTTTCGTAGTCTTCATTGTACTTATCACTACCTTTTATCCCCCTTTGATACAATTCAAAGAAGTGATTGTACCCTGCTGGGGTACTAATAAAGAGTGCAGGTGATTCATAGTCTGTTAGGGTTGCTCTTAATACCTCTTCCCATAACCATCTCCAATTTCTTATACTAGCTATCTCGTCTACTACAAGGGCATTTAACTTAACACCTCTTAATCTGTCTGGATTTTCTGCTGATCTAATTGCTATACGGCTACCATTAACAAGTACCATCTCAAGTTCTTGCTCATTCTTTGTTCTGATTACATATTTGGGTATTTCGCTAAGAAGTCCTTGTTTCCAATGGATTTCTTTACCTTGACCATAGGTTGGAGCTACAATCCAATAAGTGCCTGGTGTATCCATAGCCTTTTTGAATAACCACATTCTTGCTAAAACTGATTTACCCCAACGTCTACCAGCTACAATTACCTTAAATCTTTTAGGAGATGTTACGACTTTGTATTGGCCTTTGTGTAGTTTAACTTTCACAAAGTGATTATATCATTATGACTTTGTGAGTTTTAAGTAAAAGTAATATGCAAGGAAGATACAAAGGAAGAAACATATTAAAAGTATTGCACCATTAAGTGGATTAGATATAAAGTACAAATAAAATAGAGTGTATAATGCTCCGCGTATGAGGGCTATACAAAAACTAAAGTTTAAATAGTTTAAAGCAGTAAAGAGTACAAAAATTATTGGTGCTTTTGGCATACCCAACTTATCAAAAATATCTAACAAACCATACTCTCCCAGTGGTACTAGGGTTATGCAACCTACAAAAATTATGAGCAATGCCTCTGTGGGTCTGTGATTTATATAACTCTTTTTCATACTTCAAATAAAAATAATTTAATAACACTACCAGCCTGTGAGTTCTGAATAAATTAAATATACTAGACAGATACAAATAATAAGTAATACACCACCAAGAGGATTAGAAAAGAAGAACAATAAAAATAGGCAAGATAATGCTGAACCTATTAAACTTTTATTAAAAGTAGTATATGGGTAGTACCAAGCAGTTAAAAGTACAAAAACTATTGGTAAACCTGGTGCTCCCCACTTATCAAAAATATTTAATAGGCCATACTCTGCTAGTGGAACTAGCATTATGTAACCTACAAAAAATATTAGTACTGCTTCTGTAGCCCTATGGTTTACGCAATTCTTACTTCTTCTTTTGTTTTTCATATGTTTCTCATACTCCAAATAAAAATAATTTAGTAACGACTACTATGGCTTCAAATACCCCATAAGCAAGTATTGGTAATAAAAAGAAAATCATCATACCTATTCCAATTAAAAAGGTTAGTGGGAAGATTACATTCATACCTATCCACAATGCAATATACGCAGGATATTTTATTACCCACCAGACCCCTAAAATTAGATTCTGAGAGGCTTTTAGTAATAACCTAGCTGATGAATCAGTAGCTGACCTAACTCTCTCTGAGAAGCCGTACATAAATGCAAACAGCATAAATATTCTTAATGGTAATACTGAAGGATTCCCTATAAATAAATCTAACATACACACAATATATCACATAACTAACATATGTCAATACAATGTGCTTTCATCATTTGTCATATCCAAAAATCACTTTGTCATATATAGGAATGGTTTCGGCTGTGTGGGGAACAGTGGATGTTATTCCTTTATATATTCGCGCGGGGCTTGCCCCCCCCACGTTGCCCCCTATACCTTATATATACGTATATATTTTTTTACGTTCTTATATCTACCCTTATATTTTTTACACGCGTACCCTATTATATATAGATATATAACCTATTGACATTACATAACATTATGATATTATATATCTATACTTATATATATAAGTAGCAGTTTAACAATTTAATAAGGAATATTATGGAAGTACATAATGAGGAATATAAAGGTTATAAAATTATAGTGAGCTACGATGAATACGCGTATTCTCCACGTGAAAATAGCAACGTGAGTTGTCTATTCCTAAATCATAGGCGTTATAACTTTGAATGGTATGATAGTGATATATCTAAAGGCGATGATATAGATGAACTTATAAAAGACTTAAAGTCTAGTGGGTACAAATATATTATGCCTATCTATGCTTATATACATAGTGGCGTAAGTTTGTCATTAGGTTCTTTTAGCTGTACCTTTGATAGCGGCGTTTTAGGCGTTATAGCCACAACAGACGGCAATATAAGAGAAATGGGTATAAAAAAGCATAAAAAGAATATAATCAAAGCCTATAAGTATGAGTTAGATCTATATAATAAATATATTAATGGCGATGTATACGCTTATGAAGTATTAAAAGATAATACCTGTAGTTGTTGCGGTAACGTAAGCCACGATCTTATAGATAGTTGCGTATCTATTTATGATGATGATGACGCACTAGCAAGCGCTAAAGCTTATATTGATAGTATAACCGATTAAAGATATTAAGCCCCCTTACAATAGGGGGCTTTTTATTGCCTATTATTACATTACTATAGGTTGCGTTGCTCTTTGTACTGCACGCAGTAGCGATTAAGACTTTTACCCGTTGTATCAATGTTTTAATTTTTATGATTTTTTTACTATAAGTTACTTTTATATCATTTTTATATATAATATAAGTAAGATATATAGGGTTTTTACGGGTTTTTTATGGGTTTTAATGTAAAAAGGAAGGCGTAAAATTGAGTTTTAAGGCGTTTTTATTTAAAAAATGGGTAAAGTGTCATAAGTAAAAGCAAGGGCTGGACGTGGGTAAAACTATACACAAGCCTATTTTAAAAGCGTAAAAAGGTAACAACACGCGTAAAAAGGTTTTAAAAAAAGCATAAAAAAAGGTAACAACAATAAAAAAGGTTAAAACAATAAAAAGAATAAAAAAGGTATAAGGGTATAATAGTATTACTATATATATAGGGTTACATCTTGCGGGCGTTTTATTGCACTATTTTTAAAATTAAGATCAATATAATTATATAGGGTATTGACATTGTTAGTTATATATAGTATATTTATGTATAGTATACAAGTTTTAAATATAAGGAGTTTAAAAATGATCTACATTTTAAACAAGGTTGGCTACAGCGCTGGCGTCTATGGTTGTAGCGGTGAGTATTTTACTCTAACAATCATAAAAGACAGCGAGAGCTATAAAACAATCAACTTTAGCGGCCTTTATGGTAGCGAGGATAGAGTTATAGAACCTTTAAAGAGCAAAGGCTATAAAAATATAAGCGGCTACCACAGATACGGACAGCTAAAGGGTGATGAACGTAAGGGCTTTAAAAGTGAGCCAGACGCCATAAAAGAGGTGGAGGAGTACATTAAATAAAAGTTAGATATAGGGCGTTATATCGCTAACGCCTTGTAATGTGATTTTTATAATCATAAAGTAACAAGTTATAAGGAGTAAATAATGATTTTTTATTTAAATAAAGATTTAAAAAGCGGTTTATATTCTGTTTATGAGTTTAATGGTGATCATAAAAGAGGTTTAATAAAGGTTAAAAACCCTATTTTTAGCGGTAAAGATGACTTTATAAAAGAGTTAGAGGCGTTAGGCTACAATAAAAGCTACGAGGTTAAAGAGTGCTTTTTTAATGAATACTACGAGCTTATAGACATAAAGGACTTTGATTAAAAGTTATATCAAGGGCGTTTTAATGCTTTAAAATGCCTTTGAATATGATTTTTAAAATCATTAGTAATAATTTAATAAGGGGTAAATATGATTAAAGAGTTTAAACCTATAAAAAATAAAATAGTTAAAAAATTAGAACTAAAATCTGTATATAAAAATGACAACGATTTTAATTTAATAGCTAATATGTGTGGATACACAGAGAGCGATATATTAGCATTTTTTTATTCTTATGATGTCTACGAGGGTGGCAACGATGATGAGCATTTTTACATCGCTGTGAGTAAATGTAAAGAATATAACTACATATGGCATTAAGTGTTGTTAGCGCTCATTAAGGTGGGCGTTATATAGCATTTAATATCATTGACAAGTGTTGTTACATATGATATTATAATGTTATAGTAATAATTTATAAGGAAGTTATATGAAAATAAAAACAAAAATAAAAAGTTATATAAATGATTTTGAACCTATCATAAAACAAGTTGATAATTCAACAATATGGTTTCTAAAAGATAGTGCTGATAAAGATTTAAAACAATCTGTATATGACGCTCACGAGGGCTCATATCCCAAGGATTATATATATGGCACTTACCTATGTATACTAGAAAACCTATTAAACTATGATATTGAAAATATAGATGATATCGATGATATAAGACACGAGCTAGTTGATAGTATGGTTGACATTTACACTTATGATTTAACAGAATGGTTACATAGTGATAATTCTAATGTTTACTATTTAGATAAAGCAATAAACGAATATGGTTGTAAGAATGGTTTTGAGTTGCTCGCAACAGCACAATATATAGCAATTGATGAAGTATTTGAATATGTTTTTAACTTATTAAAAGATTAAAAGCTGTTAGTAGGGCGTTATGGTGCATAATGTCCTACAAGTAGCATTTAATGTTACAAAGTAATAATTTATAAGGGTTTTATATGAAAATAAAATTAAATACAGATCTAGTTCCATTTTTTAATGGCACTTACAATACAATTTTTGATTTAAGTCATAAATATGATGATTATGATGATGATGAAATAGATCATAACGAGTATATGGACAATATATTAGAGGCTTACAAGTCTTTGGACATATTTAAAAACATTGATTTTGTTAAAAAGGTAGAGTTTACGGGGTGGTATAGTCCTAAGTCTTACAATTATGGTAATGATGAGTTAGATTTTGTAATTGATATTGATAAAAAAGAATTGTTTAAAACATTAGATAATCTAAACAATAAAGAGTTTAAAGACTTTTTAAAAGAAAATTACAGCTCTTATAGTGGTTTTATATCATTTACATCTAATAATTATGATGAATTATATGATAAAGCAATAATGGGTGATGAGCAATCAATAGGTGCCGTACTTACTTACTTATTAAAAGATGACTTAGAAAACATTGAATATAGTGCCTACGAGCAAGTTTAGAAGTTATACCAAGGGCGTTATGGCGCCTTTGGATATGATTTTTAATATATATATAATTGACAAGCAATGTTATATATAATATAATATCATTAAGTAATAATTTATAAGGAAGTTATATGGAGTATTTATTCACATATAAAAATAAAAAAATATATGTCATAAAGTGCATAACAGCTCCAGCACTTTTAGATGATTTAGATCAAATTAAAGTAGAACTATTGTTTACTTTAGGTGAGGGGCTACAAAAGTTTAATAATTTAGATGACTTAATTAAGTCAATTAAGGAGTAGAAAATGAGTTTAAGAGCATACAAAATAACAAAAATAGAGTGGGAGAAAGATAGTACATTTAATATAAATCACGATGATTTTTTAAATGATTATTTAAACCCCGAGTACAGCGATACAATGTTTGAAGTATCAAGAGATAATGTAATGACAGCATTATTTAACATTAAACAAGCACCAAAAGAAAAACAA
>Ga0208898_1000265_pt1 | contig 41935 bp, 53 predicted proteins | sample VirMetDEL_Mar_4_FD_184513 | JGI IMG/M metagenome (GOLD analysis project Ga0208898, IMG submission 184513) | Aqueous microbial communities from the Delaware River and Bay under freshwater to marine salinity gradient to study organic matter... | ecosystem: Environmental > Aquatic > Marine >... | reverse complement strand
GGAAGCTCTTGAACTTCTCTGGGTTTGGATTTTCTGCACACACAAGCTCGAAGATGTTCTCAAACATTTCGATGAGGTCGGATGTGGTGTCTGCTCTCACTCCGTAGAATACGTCCATCGACTCGTCCTGCTTTTCACTGTCCATCTGGACGGTGAACATATACTGAGCCTCTGGGCATTTCTCGCTTACTATCTCCTCAATAGCCCTCATGTGGGTTTGTATCCCCTTTACTGTTTCTTCGTCCATGTATTTGAATTTAATTTATTGAGACGAAAGCACACTGCTTATCGCATCAATCGTGTTTGATGAATCTAATTGAAATTGCAGTCCGTCAAGAGTGACACGGAGTCCACCCCATCCCTTCACACCATTTCCAGCCCCAGTGTGCGTTGCATCACTCACGCCCCTTCCATCGAAGTTGATGGCGGCATTTACATCGTGAACCTCCACTGTCCTCTCATCAGAACCACCAGAAGCATCTGTATAATAGTTGTCGTAGCTTAAAAATGGCGCACCACTCCTAAATCTCGGCAGAAGCTCAACTATGGGGTTTATAACGTGAGCATCTCCAGAGGAATAGTAGTAGAAGCTCCTTAGCCTGAGCTTGAAGTCTGAGTCTATGGTGATGCACCCGAATGTACAGTAACCGATGGTGTCACCCGTTGCGTCACTGGTTTCGGTTATTGTCCTTTGGTATGGAATCCACATCCTCAAGTCCTGCTCGGTCATGTTCAGGGAGAGGGTGTCTTCGTTAAATATATGAGGACTCACCACCTCGCCCCCAGATGCTGTCCATCCACTTGCAGTGTGTACCGTACCCCTGTTGTATAGTTGATTGTCAGCAACGGTGGTGGCTAAAGCTCCTGTTCCAGACGTGCCGTCTGCATCAAGAGGTATGTAAAGGTCGCCCTTCAGGTGAACAGTTCTGTTTATCACCCTATACTGGAGGTCGTTGTTGATGCCAGCAGCAGTGGCGTAATTCAGTCCGTAGTATGTGCTTGCCGTCCCTGTGCTTGCGTTTATCTGAAAGTCTTGCCAGCCTGAGTCAAAGTTTATGTCTCCAGAGAGAGATGAGTCAAGCTCCCGTCTCACCACCTGATTACTGCCATTCAGCATAAGCATCGTAAGCTCGGTGGAAGACCCTGCTGGCGCACCACTAAACTTAGTGCCTGTGGAAGGAAGCTCCACTTCTGTAGAGGAAAGTTTCAAGGCTGTAGAAGCACCATCACCACCCTCAACTGTTTTGAGAGTGCCGTCCACACCTCCGTTTACTTGTAGGAGGTTTCCGTACTTATCCTTTACTTTTGTTCCAGCTAATGTTGCCATTTCACTAAATTTGTGGTAAGTGCAAATTTAATCTATCTATGCCTAAGAAAAGGATACCCAAAACCAAGCTGGGGAGAACACACCTCCACCAGAAGACATACTGGCTCAAGGACAACTACATGAAGTGTGGAATATTGGCAGAGGACGTAATACTGGACAGGTATGACATCACAAAGTACCAGCTTGCATTCCTTCTCCTTGTCTACGACCTACAGTTTTTCTACCTCCCATACATAGCGGAGGTGCTGATGTCACAAGGGGTGAGGCGCACCTCATACATGGAGAAGTATATTGAACCCCTCCTTGAGAAGCAGTATATCCAAATCGTTGAAAGAGGAGATGACGAAGAACGCCACTTCTTCAAAGAAAACTTCCGCAACCGTAGGTTTATGATAACGGCACGGGCGAGGCAGCTCGTGCAGGACTACTACAACGTGCTACAGAGTTTGAACAGGAAGTACGGAGTGGCTACGGAAGCTCCTCAGTAGCAAACCAGTCCTCTCCGAGTGCCTCAACAAACTGAAGGCTGCTCTCCTCGTCAGGCTCTACACCCCCACAGGCTACGATGGCAAAGTATTCGTCCGTAGGGTGTGGCTTTGGGTTTGCCCAGTTTTTCGTTGACACCCCGTCATAGTTCTTGGTGGCTGTCACCTTCTGGTCGTATGCGATGCACTCTTCCTCTGTGCCGATGTAGTATGTGCGTGTTCTCATTATTCGTAGATTTTGAAGTGTTTGTTTATGTTGCTTTCTATGTCCGTTCGGTTGGTGCTTTGGTCGGAATCGTAGATTATTAATTCAGCAGTTTTAAGTTTAGCTGGACGAGATGTGCCATTTGGAGAATTCCCAATAACTGTGTTTTCTAACCCACTCGTAAAATCTATTGAACCTTTTGTGCCAGTCGTAGATGAGCCGTTGATACTTATAACTACATCACTACTTCTTTTGATACAACCAATTAAACTTCTTTGTGTTGCTGAAGCAAGTGTTTCTGTCGTAGTTGTACCATTTACTGTAAAGTATAAGTTATTGTCATCTCTAAACATTATACGCATAGGTACGTCTGGACTTGAATTAGAACTATCGTTTGTTATTGCGTTTTGGAATGATTGTAATGAATAGTCTTGAATTTTAGTATCCATAAAAATAGACCACTCGGAAGCCAAGCTATAAAGGTCAATTGACTGCCCAATGTCGAGTAAATCATCCACCCCATCAAAGTCAAGAGCCGCCTTTGGCGTTGTTCCCTCTGTAATCACACTGCCCCCGTCCACAATCTGAGGCTGCTGTGTGTCGGTGCTGTTTTCGGCATGGTTGAAGTTTCCAGATTGGTCATACCACTTGGTGACAAACACATCTCTAAAACCATCAATGTTGTAGTAACGCCCGATGTTCCCCTCGATGCCCGTGCGGTTGCTCGTTTCGTCAGAGTTGAAAATTATGAACTCCTGCAAGTTGCCGTCCATAGGGTTCGTGCCTGACGAATTTGAGCCGATGAAGAACTTGTTTGCAGTTATAGAACCTTCGGGGTTTGAAGTAATGCTGCCTGAAATAGTGTTGTTTGCATAGCTATCCAAAGCACCCGAAGAGTTGTAAATAGAACTAATTAAATTCTGTTGAGCTGCAAATCCATCTATTCCGACCCCAAAGCCATCTGGGGTAGGTGTCCAACTGCCAGCACTCTTGTCGTAATATCCAATTCTCAACTGGTTGCTTCGCGCCATACTCACTAAGCTGTCCCCTTGTCCGCTACTTACCTCATCGCCTGAGATATTGTAAAGAACAGAACGAGGGGTATTGTATTGGTTCAAATTCATCACCATAAAAATGGAAGTGTTCGAGCTTGTTACAAAGCTCCAATCCGTAGGCGATGCGCTTAAATTATTGGAAGAGTTGTAATCGAAATCAATAGCCGCTTTGCCGTTCTCCTCTACCAATGTCCCCCCGTCCACAATCAGAGGCTGCTCGGATTCGGTGGAGTTGGTCGCATCGTTGCCGTTGCCGCTTTGGTCGTACCAAGTTGTAACCGCTCCGTCTGCGGTTGTTTGGGTGACTACAATGTTTTTGAGGTAATACACATCTCCATCGGCATCAATACTGCCAATAAATTCACCTACGGCTGCTGCAAACAAAAGTAAATTGCTTGTGCTTGGACTCCAATTCTGAATTGTTTCAGATTCCCAACTATCAAGAACACTAAATGGATATGCACCATCTGACCCCGTTCCTGTCCGAACTACAATTCCATCTATTGTTTGGGGTGTTACTCCGTCAGGTCTTACACTTGGTATGTAGTACTCAAAGGAAACATCGTAAGTATTGGAAAGGTCAAAAGTTCCGTTTTTATATATATAATGAGTATTTGAACCACTTGTCAGAACTGATTGAAGCACATCATCTTTTGAGGTTGTCCCGTCACTTATACCATCCACACTCGATGCGGTTACTCGTGATTCAATCAACCCATCAATGCCTGATGAAAAATCAGAAGAGTAGGTGTTCACATCCTCATTCACAAAAGTGGTCAGAGCCGTGGTGTCCAAGTCCCCGTTAGCATCGAAGCCAATGTCTTGAAGCTCATCGTCTGAAGACCTCCGCACCCTAACAGCACTGCCCGTGTATGCACTCCGTACTTTTCTTAGAGAATAAGCTGCTGCTGCTCCTGTGTAGTCATCAAGAACTGGAGAGGACTCTGTAGCAAATGTCTCAAGGGCTGTTGTGTCCAAGTCCTTTCCAACAAAGCCAATGTTCGTTGTCTCGTTGTCTATGGCTCTCCTCACCTCCATGGCAGACTGCTTGTCCCAAGAGTCTGTGTAAATGTTGTAGTGGTTGTTTATGTTCCACTCAATGTCTTGGCGGTTGTCTGATTGGTCGGAATCGTAGAGAATGATTTCTTGAATTGCTCCGTCAAATGGAAATAAACCGTCTCCCCTCGCTCCTATGGCTGTTCCTAAATTAGAAGCTCGGCAGCTTACCGAATCTGTTTCTTCTGTTCCATCGACAAACATTTGCGCTGCGGTATTGTCTGCAAGGAAGGACACAAGCGTTTGGTCTGTTGCCGTGAATGTGCTATCTCCTGGATTGTCAATAGTTGAGCCACCTACATTCAATCGCGAGCCGATTTCATTGTTTGTCCCAAGACCACCAAGCCCAAGAGCAACAAGGTTGCTGCCATCTAACGTGTTTTGAATAAATGTTGCATCTTGTGTATTGGAGTCGGATTTAATAACGGCAAAAATAGCCGTGTTGTTTATCGTAGTCTTTGCTGCTCCCGTAAAGTAATCATCCACCCCATCAAACTGAATAGCAGGCTTCCCATTCTCAAGGATGGTAGAGCCAGCATCAACAATCTGAGGTTGGTCGTTGTCAGTGCCTTGCGTAGCATCATTCTCATTCCCTGACTGGTCATACCACTTGGTGACGAATCCGTCTCCTCCGATGCCCGTGGTTGTCTTGTTGTAAGTTGCGGCAGTTGTGCCTTCGTTACATTGCGCCCCAAATGCGTAAATCGTCCCCACAGGTATGTTATCCACAAAAATGCCTTGGGCGTCAGTAATTCCCGCACTTGTTGAGTGGGTAAATCTCTGCCATTCAGTTGTTAATGTCACGACAGTAGAGTCTCCATATCCCGAAGGGTCTTTAAGGGTTACAGTTTCTCCACCGACTGCCCCTTTGAGGTAGATGGAACGAATCAAATCGCTCGAAGTGGGGAAAATCAATCCACCAATGTAAAAGCCCTTTGTTGCATCGGTGCTGACAATTTTAGCTGCACCACTCCCCCCAAACGGGTCAGTTGTTTCCGAAGTGTTAGAGGTTGCCGTTATGCCCGTTTGCTTCGTCCACGATGCACCACCAAAGTCTTCACTTGGGTAGATAAGATTCTGCGCCCCAACAAAAGTGGTCAGAGCCGTGGTGTCAAGCTCATTCCCTGAGAATCCTATAGAGGACGTTGTGTCGTCTGAGCTTCTCCTTACGTCAATGCAGTTTCCTGAATACGAAGCCTTCACTTTCCTCAATGAATAGGCGGCAGCAGCTCCATCCCCGTAGTCAGCAGGGAGGGTGTTTGGCTGAGAGGCTGTCAGCTTCCTTGTGGAATATGCTGCTACAGCTCCCGTGAATTTATCAAGGAGTCCCTTGAAAGCTGGTGCTGATGCCTTTCTTACATCAAGTCCAAGTCCTAATTTCATTTCTTAGCTCTGTTAAGTGATTGGGGAATAAACCTCCTTGTTGCGTGGTCGTAGTCAAGCCCCTCTATCTTCATCCCCCTCTTGGCAGCTCTATACCTCTTCCTTTTCAGTTCTCTTTGATATGCCCTACGCTCGTCATTGTCCTGATACTCGGAATCGTATTTCAGCTTCTTCTTTTTTGCCTTTGGATTCTTGTCGTAGTATTGTTTGCTTCTGCTTGCCATCACCCTCTCTCTTTAAATTCCCTAATACGAAGCGTGAACGTCTCTGGTAATCTGTCCAGCAACATCTTCATTGTCTTCTTACTGTTCGTTACATCTGGCAATCCATCTTTGTTAATGTCAGCCAACTCCTCCCCTACAAGCACACACCCCCGTATCTGGTTGTGAAAATTACCCGAATGTATCAGAATATAGCTCCTGTCAGGCACATCTAATATGTGGAAATGCTCCCCATACTTCTCACTTGTACGCCTCTCCACTTCATACTCACCAATAGGAATACAGCTTATGTTTTTCCTGTTCTCTCTCCAAGGAAGCTCCAGCGTGTAGCAGAATATCTCTCCATCCATCATCAAACTGCCAATCGTCTGCTCATCGAAGAAGTCCCATCGGTTAAGGCTTACAATCATGTTGTTTGGGTAACGCCCCTGCATTAGAGTTATTTACAGCCACAAAAATACTAAATCAATGATTTCTACACCTCCCCCTTGACTTTCTCATAAATAACCCCTACCTTTGCCCAAGTAATCTGAATGCACTAAGCATTACCTCCACATATCGAGTGTCTATCGTGTTGCAAGGGGTCTACATTCCCCCTCCGCAAGATTATCATTCAAAAGTATTGCTCGCATTGGGTGCAAAGTGAGGATTTGGAGGGCTTATATTCTTTTTTTTGCGGTAAATTCTCTTTGTTTATGGGGAATCTGTAAGCTTTCAAACTCCCTGGGGCTTTGTACAGACTCTTTTTAAGCCAAAATCTTGCTTTTGGTTTTTCTACAACATATGAAGGAGTGAGAAATGTGAAGGGGTGGGATTATATATTTAGCCGCCGCCCAAAAATCGATGTAGGAATTGTATTACAAAACCCATGCCCTTGCTTTTGTAGGAATTTTCTTACAAACTTTTAGCGTTTTGATTTGTAGGAAAAGTATTACAAGCCTGAGATCGTAGGAATATTCCTACAATTTTCACATCGAAAGCTTTTGTAGGAATTGTCTGACAATTTTATTTGTGTAGGAAAAATACTACAAATTTCTGGGTGTAGGAATTTTCTTACATTTTTTTGTCGTTGGTGGTTTGTAGGAAAAGTACTACAACAATCCCACCCAAGTATTTTGTAAGAGATGTCCTACAAATTATTTTTTGTCAGATTTTCCCTTCATGGATAAACTTTAACATAAAAAACCAGATTTTAACATTTCAAATGTTGCGTATGTCATCGCTGTGACATGACTCCATAGGATGCGATTTGCTGCGCTTTTGGCTTTCTATGGTGGTGGGGTATTCAAAAAAAAAGATATGCCGCCAGAACGGAAGTCGCTGAGAATCAAGTAGTTACGATTGTGGGAATATTCTTACAAACTTGCATATGTCAAAAATTTGATTTTATTAACATCCATTATATATATAAGGCTAAATGCTTGATTTTCAGGCAGTTAGGCGTAAGTGCTTGAAACCCAGGCTTTTACAAACTTAACAATTTGGTAACATTGGCTTAACGTTCAGTTAACATTCGTGTCGGATGTTTGTACTGTTGAAAATGATGAACGTATAAGAGTAACGGAACAACACATATAAGCAAGGCACATATCCCTTAAGAAGGTGAGTGCTGAATCGGTCAACGAATGCGCTGAAGGTAATAGTATGCGCATGGTTCATGGGAAGACATAACATTCCTATGTGTTGGCTGCGGGGTGCGGGGAAGACGATATATACCCGTGTCGATGTCTGCTATCGGCGTTAGTGTAAGCAGCGTATACCATCCACCATAGGATGGGTGCGAATCAACCCGAGTAATGGGACTGCGATAGGAACGTGCGTTCTGATTCGTCCCATCGGTCAAAAATCGAAACCCAAAGATGGGGGAAAAGTACGTCTGATTGATAGCCATAGCTTGTCGGACGAAAATACCCACTGCGGGAATCTTTCAAAGAGATTCAATTCAATGCGTGAATTTCCAAGCGGTCAGAATCCTTCACTGCGCCATAGAGCGGACAAAATTCAGTAAGGGAAATCACGTTAGCGAATAGGTAGGGCAATACATCTATAAAAAGGCAAATCCAAGGGGGTGCGAATCCGTACCCCCTTTTTTATTATGAGGTGCTATGGTGCGCCATTACGAGGGTTCGAATCCCTTCATAATAACGAACCTTTAACCCGAAGTCTAACGCCTAAAAAGAAAAATCATGGCATCAATTCGGTTCTATCAAATCGGCAAATCACAAGGTGAGATTGTCGATACATTCAATGTGCAGTACGCTATCGGTGACGGCACAACACTATCCGAGTTCGACTCCGAAAAGTTCGCAGCGATGACAGCCAACAAGCTGTTGAGATTGCGTACTTGGTGCGAGCGGCTCGAAAAAGTAGGGAAGCGCATGAGTTTCTCGCCTTCCAAGGCTCTCTACTTTGAGTACAATAATGGCGAACAAGTGGTCAAGTGTAACGACTTCCTCGCTCGTCAGATTGGATTCTTCATCAAGGCGAAGTCGGGCAAGAAATTGCCCACCAAAACAGAGATGAAAGAAATCATCCTCTGTGCGCTTGGCGTGATGGCTGAGTTCGCAACGCTCGATACTGACGAGTAAAAAAAAAACCAGTGATCCTCGCCCCATGCAAATTGTGTGGGGCTTTTTATTGGGAATGTGCAAAACACCGCCACATCAACACAGATGCAAAGTTCCGCACCCACTACTATGTCCGTTCGGTTTGACGAAATACGAACAACGGTTTTGGGTTAACGAAAGACGGACGCATTTGTGGGCAACACACAACACAACAAAAAAGCACATCCCAATTTTGGTAGCGCATATCTAAAATCGGTACGCTCTTGAAAGGATGTCTATTGACATCTTGAGAGTACGCCACAATAATGTAGCGTTGCCAATGGTCGTGTGTATGGTTACGATGACAGAATAACCGAATCGGTTCGCTCTAAGGAGTGCAAAAGGGGCATACGCCAATCAGCGGTGTCCTTGTCATTTGGGGGTTCGATTCCCCCGACACGAACTAATCAAAACCGAATAAACATGAATCAAGTATCATTCGATGATAGCGAATTCAAAAAGGGATTCGCATCAAAGCTGAAAGATGTAAAGTGGATCAGCGATGACGATTTCATAGATGACTATGCCCAGAGGGTTGAAGGATGGATAAATCTTCCGTGGCATGGCAAACGCAAGGTAGTTGTAGGTAGGCATCTGCAAGGCAATGGACGAACCACCAATCCATTCACCTATGTGTACTATGTCGAAATTGATGGTGTCCATGCGTATAGATGGGGAGTAGATGAGAAAGAGATGGATGCATCTATCGATTGGTTTCAAAGCATCTGCTCGGATGCTCGACTTGAACAGAGGCGAAAGGAAGATAGTGCAATAGAATTATGGGAAAAAGAATTCTAAAATCCAGGAAATATGATTCGTGAAAAAAGAATGAAAAAGAAATGGGTTGAATTCCTTCTGCCCGAATCGAGGACAAAGCATCCCAACATGATATTGCGTATTGATGTGTCATTTCTTGATGATTGCGATGACATGAAAGCAGATGCGTTGAAGGATTTGGAATGGGAGGTAGATCGTTTCTTCAGAATGAAACTGCCAGATTTTTATGAAGAATGCGAACTGCACGAAGGTTTCTCCATGCGCCTGAATCCGACAAACGAGTATCGTGTTGGATGGGAACTCGTTGTCTGTGGTGACAATGGGTGCGGATGGTTTTACGAACCGCCAAAGCTTGACAGACATTCAATTAGTGTGTAACCAAAATCCAAGAACATGGATCCGAATAAATACCCGAACCTAAAAGAAGAGGTTCAAGATTTCGTTGAGATATACGAAACGCAAGGCGAACACAAATGTTTGCAAATATTCGCCAAGACCATCACCGAGGATGTACTGCCTTATGCTGATGGAGAGGAGGGCGAGGCATTAGAGTATTTGAGTACGCTTCTCACTTGCGTACAGTTGAAATTGGAGTTGAAGCAAATGGAAGATAGGAGCGACTACAATGCGCCTCGTATCGAGGAAATTGAGAATCAGCTAAACAAATAAAAACCAGAGCATGGTAAATTCACAGCTAACATCGAACACGGGTACGGGTTTCACAATGCGATTCGAAAACGGAATGACGATTTCCGTTCAGTTCTCTTCGATGCATTATTGCACGAATAGACGCAATAAGAATGGTGTGTCAATAAAGAGGCAGTACGATTTCGCAGATGGAGTTCACTCTCCCGATGCTGAAGTAATGATTTGGCAAGAGAAGGATGGGGAAACAATCGACAGCACAAATCAATTTGGATGGGTGAGCGCAGATGTAGTGGGCAGACTGATACCAATCGTGCAAGATTCAAAGAGTGTGCAAGATTTCTTGGACAATGAAAGAGCATTACAATTAATCAATCCATAAAAACCAGAGCATGGCAAAAGTAAATACAGAAATCACCATCGATATGGCTCCCATCTTGAAAGAGATGTGGAAGGAAATCAAAGACAACGGTTTGTCCCATTGTCATTCGTTCGAAGAACTGCACGATCACATGGATGCGAATGCTATAGGCGAACGAGCGATGTACGAACTGGAAGTTGACATCCTCAACCAATGTCAAGAGGCATTGAGCGAATGGATGTACGCTTGGAACAATGTATTTGAAATTCCCCACCCTATATACCCAAACAAATGAAACAGATAACGCTTCGTAAGATGTCAGAACTTTTAGAGAAGAAAGGCATCAAGGTTTGTGGAACGGCAGAAGAGTTCTATGGAGATTCCGACCGATGGGAGGATGACAACATGGAAAATGACAGCGGATTGTGGATAGCTGCCGATGAATGTTACGACTTCCCATTCTTCGACTACTATGGACGTGGAGTTGATGATTCTTTGGAGAAGTTAGCTGATGACAACGGATACTATTGGGAATGGAACGACCCTGGAACTATAATGATTTGGAAACACTGAACACATGGGAAAACTATTAGCAGTAGGCACAACGAATGCAAAGACTGCGAAGAATAGTAGGGCGAGTGCCATCATGTACCTTGCCCCACATATTCAGAACAGCAAAGGCATAAACATCTGCCCGAAGGCATCGGAAGGGTGTGCGTTGGCTTGTCTATACAAGGCTGGGCGTGGTGCGTTCAACAGCGTACAGACAGCACGGATAAAAAAGACAGAACGATTCCTTTCAGACAAGCAAAAGTTTGCTGAGGATTTGTATGCAGAACTCATCAAGCTCAACCGCAAGGCAGAGAAGAAAGGTGAACAGATAGCCGTACGACTCAACGGAACATCCGATCTTGATTTCATTGGCATCATCAACAGAAGACTCGGTGTCGATGTGTTGGATGAGTTCCCACACCTTGTGTTCTACGATTACACAAAGATTGTGGGCAAGGTGCGCAAGTATATCGATAGGTCTGATAGGTACAGAATCACCTTCAGCAGAGCAGAGGACAACCATGACGATGCCATGTCTGCACTCAAGATTGGTGCGCCAGTTAGCGTGGTGTTTGGTGTTCAGAAGAAGGGCAATCTTCCGAAGATGTGGAACGGATACAAGGTGTTGGATGGTGATACATCGGATGACCTTATGATAGACAACAAGGGTGCGTATGTGATTGGACTGCGATTCAAAGGCAGTAAGACATCTATGCAACAAGGTATTGACAACGGATTTGTAATAGAAGTGTAAACCAAAAACAACAACAAATGAGTGAGATTAAACATACGCCCCAAATGTTGGATGCATTGAAGGGTGCTGATCAGTTCAAGGATGACTTGGTCGGCAGAAAGATTATCCAAATCCGAAGGATGACAAAAGACGAGATGGATAATTTCGGTTGGTACAGCAACCCAGTTATAATCCGCCTAGACAACGGAGCATCCCTCATTCCGATGAGAGATGACGAGGGTAACGATGGGGGAGCAATGGAATTGATAGATTGGGAGGGTGACTCAAAGATACTCTTCACACGATAGTTTAACCGCCAAAAACAAACAACAATGGCAAAATTTGAATGGACAGACAAGTCTGTCAAGGGCTTCGCCCATGTGTATGCGAGTTCGAAATACTCAACTCATGTCAACTTTCCGTATGACATCAGCAACTACAAAGGGAAGCTGATAGACGAGAAGTTGGAGCAGTTCAAGTTGGATTTCTCAAGGTCTGAAGAGAGGCTTCGTGAGGAGAACGAGAGTCTGCACATCAAGGTGCAACGACTAGAAACTCTTCTCAAGTCAGCGATGTCAGACCGAGGATATGTAATAAGAAAAAACAAATGAGTATGGTGCAAAGAGTAAATGGCTACACCTTCAAGTACGATGAGGACAACAATATGTACGAATGTCGTGGTGAGGTGTATTACGATGACGAACACGACCCAATGCCGGAGCCTGGGCTTTGGAGAGCTGCGGGTCTGCTATGTCAAAAGCTAGGGAATGGCGAATGCCATCCTCATCCAAAGGGAACAATAGCAGAGCCTGAATACTCCGAGAAGGGGTGGGTAGAAGTAGTAATCTTAAAACAACAAACAAATGAATGAAGGAATCTTTCTAAAGAAGAGAAACATCACCGTTCAACCATGCAGTTGGTCGGGCAACACGCAGTTCAGATCTGATGAGTCAGAGGATGGCTATGAGATGTATGTGCGTGAGGGTGATGAGATGTGGAACAAGTCAAAAGGACGCTACGAAATCCACCTTGGTTGTGAGGGTGGCATCTACAGAGATGAGTACGACTTCATATCCATGATTGAGCATAACCTCAGAAATGGAGACTACGATGACTCAACCATTGAGTTTGACGAAGAGGTGTGGGAGCTTATCGATTGGGATGACCTTGATGCTGACTACACACTGCCTCACAGAGAATCGGGATTATACGTTCGCTAAAAACGAAGACTAATGGGATACTACACACAACATACCTTGCAAGTTCGCAAGATGAAGGACGGCAAACCCGTGGGCAATGAGATGGACTCCGAACGCCACGAAAGGGCTATAGAATCGTATTCGGAATACCCACAAGGCTACCTATGGGGTGATGTCCAGAAGTGGTACGATTGCGACCGTGATATGAAACACTACTCCGCAAAGCACCCCGACACCTTATTCATTGTCACGGGACATGGTGAGGAGGAGGGTGACATCTGGAAAGCATACTACCACAATGGTAAGATGCAATATGAGAGGGCTAAGATTAGCTTCTCTAGGTTCAACTCAAGTAAACTAACATAGAATGAAGCCTACAAAACCGAAGTACATATATCGAGCGATGCAATACGAGGATTGGATAGACAAGTACAAGCCTCTAGAGGATGAGTGGTGCAGACCCAAGGACATGGATCCGAACTGCCAAGACACCATCTCGTTCGATGAATTCAAGAAGCTTGTCAAAGAGTGTAAGGTGTGGACACTCGTAAGCGTGGACAATGGTAATGATACTGTTGTCCTCAGCGGATACCGAAGGGTGAACAGACTCGAACACTACATATGTGAAATTGCATACAAACCTAACGAAGACATAGAAGTACAATGAAGATACTTGTAGCTTGTGAGGAAAGCCAAGCAGTAACGAAACAACTACGAGCAAAGGGTCACGAGGCATTCTCTTGTGACCTACTGCCTTGTAGTGGAGGGCATCCCGAATGGCACTTCCAAAAGAGTGTGTGGGATGTCATTGACATGGGGTGGGACATGATGATTGCCCATCCCCCATGCACATACCTTGCGGTGAGTGGAGCGAGGTGGTTGTACAACAAGGATGGCTCAAAGAATGAGGAGCGATGGAAAAACCAGGCGGAAGCCTTGGATTTCGTCCGTAAGCTGATGGATGCTCCGATAGATAAGATAGCCATCGAGAACCCTATAAGTGTAATAAGTACACATATACGGAAGCCCGATCAGATAGTACATCCATATATGTTTGGTGACAAGGCGAGTAAGTCAACTTGCTTATGGCTCAAGAACCTACCTCTGCTAACCCCTACAGACATCGTGGAGAAGGGCGAGTACAAGGAGTGGGTATGCTCAAAGACCGGAAGGAAGAAGCGACAAGCCACTTGGTACTACGAGGCTCTGCTCAAGGCTAAGACACCAGAGGAGCGCAGAACATTACGCAGTAAGACATTCGAAGGTATAGCCAAGGCAATGGCTGATCAGTGGACATAAAACAACAAACATGGGATATAGCAAACGAGAGTTCGGTAAGCTGATGGAGCAGATGAATCCTTTGATACAGCATCTCGAAGATGAGATTCATTGGGCAGAACAAGAGTATCTGCACGGCATCCAATCCGAAGTAAAGAGAGTGCAAATAAAAAAGAAACAACTTAAAACAAAGAACAATGGGACAATTTAGTTGGATTACACAAGACACAGACGAGGCTATCAGAGAGTGTTTCGGATGCGATTTCGAAGAACAAACAACCGCATATCTACACGATGACAAAGGCAATGTGTGGGAGGAGAAAAGATATGAAGGGTATGGTGAGTTTGGAGGCAAAGACTTCTACCAGTTACTCGCTGAGATGAATGAATGCGAAGGGTTGACAGGAGATACATACCACGACAGAGATATAGGCATTGACCTTGCTTTCAGTGGTGAAAAGTTCATATCACCCAACCTAACAAGATGTAGACAATGGGAGTGGATAGACGAAGCCCCTGAAAGCGACCCTAATCAAGGATGGGGAGAATACTAAATCAAAGCAACAATGAGTGAGAAGAAAAAAGAAATCATCGAATTGCTAATTGACAATTTCGATAGAATGAATATGGAAACGCCATCAAACTTTGACGAGATAGCCGATTTCGTTTATGAGTATATAAAGGCTGACGGCTCGGAATTCAAAGAGTTCTTTCACATCGAAGACTTGGTGGTATTTGGATTCAGAAAATGGATGGAATCTAAATCAAAGCAACAATGAGTAAAGAGAGAGAAGATATGGAGGTGAATGGAATTGATTTCCTCCGAAGACTTGTGCGTGCCTATGGATGGAGAGCTGAGTGGTTAAACGACAACAAATCACCCAAGCAATTATGTGATGAGTTCCTCCTCTATATCGAAGGAAAGACAGACCTTGATGGAAATAAGTATGAAGACTAAAACAAAGCAACAATGAGCAACTGGAAAGAACAGAGAAGGCGAATGGTGTTGACAAAGGAAGGCTATGGACATTGGAGAATATCCATCTTGTCCGCATCACCTGTCAATCAGAAGGTGATTAAATCTTGCCTCACGACAAACGCAATGGCTATCGATGACTTCATGTCTGAAGACACAGAATACGATGGGAGATACCTCCGTATCAAGTCGGGTACGGAAGAGTTGTGGGCAGAGGTGCAACGCAAGTATCAGTTAGATAGGAAACTCAGTAAACTAAACACCAAAGAGAGATGAGTGAAATTGAAGAAGTATTTGAAAGAAACTATGACAACCCACTTAAAAAAGATGGGACACCAAAGCCAAACAAGAAACTTGGAGACTTTGAGATAGTTAAAACTCTTTACCAAGGTATGTACGAATCAAAGAAAATAGGTATTAAAGACGGCAAGAAGTACCTAATAGAAGAGATTGAAGTATGTGGTTGGAATGGAGGTAGTAGGTTTGAAGTGTACTGTATTGATTAAACACAAATAAGCAATGAACTACGATGAATGGAAGTTGGCTTCACCGCCAGAATCAACAGAGGTGACAGATTGCTGCCGTAGCAGTGAATACTACGAGGAGTATAGTGAGGAAGAAGACTGCGATGTAACCATATGCGAGGAGTGTGGAGAGCCTTGTCGGGTGGTTGAATGGTATGACTGATAATATTACATTTGCACCGCCAAAAACAAAGCTATGACCCTCATCAAAAAGAACATCGAAGCAATCATAGTGCTGTCCACTATCAGCATTGTGTGTGCAGTTTGTTTGGCTCTCGGTTTGCATAGTTGAGAATTTCTTTGTAGTGTTGCAAAGTAATGCGAGAGCATTACGAAACTTCTACTCCCTAACAAAGTTGGATGGTGGTTGGATCAGGCAACTGCTCCCTTGCTGAAAGGGGGCTGTCAACTCATCGATAGAAAGATGAGATCGGACTGGCAACTTGGTTCGTTAGTGCATCGACAACTCACCGACAACTCGGAGTTTGGATGTCACCTTGTTTAGCTTTTAGTAGGTTTTGGCTAAACTTGGTGGCTCCTCTCCAATCTACACTCCAATCTGGAGTTTGGTTTAATCTAAAAACAACAAACAATGAATGAGAAATTTGAAATGATACAGCATTTTGCTTGTCAAATCATCAAGGCATCTTTGGACAGAAACCTGGTGAATGCACACCACTACCATGCAAAGATGGATAGGGTACTGAATGAATTGTATAGTAAAATAGAGAGCGATGAGAAAAGCTAAAACAATCATCCATGTGAATCAGCACATCATTAAGTCTAATAGCAAGAATGATGAGCGACATCCGGTACTCACTTGTAAGCATAGAAAAGAGAACAACTATGCCCATGAAGCTATCATCTTAGATAAAGATGGTAATGAATGTGCGAGGGTGATATACAGACCTGACAACCCACTAAGTTGTGGTGCAAAAGTTTGGATAGAAACCTACAATGAAGTAAATTTGATAAAAGACAAATATGCAACAGTCGAAAGTGAATGCCTTGAAAACAATTGTCAACGATGAATTCTGCGTGAATGTTGATGACAAGAGTAGGTGCAGGGATATAGTTAGTGCAAAGAAAGCTTTCTCGCTTGTGTTGAGAGATTACAAACAGCCTTTTTCTAGGATTGGTAGGTTTCTTGACAAGAACCACTCCACCATCGTCCATTACATGGACAACATTGAACATGAGCTAAAAACTAATGTTGAGTTCAGAGAGCGTGTGAAGAGGGTGGGGGATAGATTCAAGTCTGTCATGGCATACGATGACAATATCCTTGTAAAGCCAGTGCATGAAGAGGAAATTGAAAAGTACATGGAGTATGCTGATCAGAATAAAGCTCTCAAACAAACGATTCGCAAGTTAAAGAAGAGAGAGGAAGAGCTTCTCGACAGCTTAGATAAAGCTGTTAGAAAGGATAGTAGGATAAAAGATTTGTGTGATATGCTTGAGCAGAGAGTTCCTCAAGGGAAAGAGGATGAGGCATACAAGTATATATACAGAATGATGAATGGGTTCGGCAGAAAAAACTATAACTGTAGCTGAGTCATGATTATAATAGATTTAGTAAAAGCACTTTTCATATGTGTATTTGGGTGGGTATTCATTGTAGCCTGGTGCTTCATTGAAGCCCTACTAATACCCGTAAAGCTAATCGCCAACATATTAAAATCTTAGATGTGAAAAATGGATGTGAATGGCTTCTGCGCGGATGCGACTGCTCTCCTACTGAAGCTTGGAAGTGCTACGAAGAAAACAAAAGAAAAATTGCACAACACCAACCGATGAACTATATTGGCAAACGCAAAAAAGATAACAATCAAAACAACAGATAAATGGGAACACACAAGTTCAAAACAACAAACATCAAAGGGAAGCAGTACGTTGAGGTCAACCAGCGTCTATTGTATTTCCGTAACGAGAGCAAGTATGATGGGTGGTCTATTACAACAGACTTCCTTGCGCTTGACTCCGAGTCATGCGTGGCACAGACAACCATCAGCGACAACGAGGGTAGGGTAATCGCCCAAGGTACAGCTCAAGAGGACAAGAGCAGTAGCTACATCAACAAGACAAGCTACATCGAGAACTGCGAGACATCTGCTGTGGGCAGAGCCTTGGCTATGCTGGGCATTGGCATCGAGACATCCATCGCCTCCTCGAATGAGGTGAGCATGGCTATCGCAAAGCAAGAGGGTACACAAAATAAGGTTGCTTCTAAGAAAGCAGAGAAGAAGTCAACAGACATCACTGTCCTGTTCAGCCGTGCAGAAGACTTCCTAAAGAAGAATCCAACACAAGACAACCTCGCCAAGGTGCTGAAGAAGTACGATGGTGAGTTTAGTTTGCAACAAGCAGCTATGCTTGGTGACATCGTAAATAAGAAGTAAGATGGCAAAGTTTGTAAGAGTAGAGAACTGGCACATCAACCTCGATAACGTGAAGTCGTTCAGACCAAACGGAGAGGACAAAATCACATTCGTCTTCAAGGATGGAAGCGTTGAGGTGTATGAGGTGACAGACACACAGAAGAACTTGCTAATGAACCTATCACAATGACAGACGTAGAAAGATTTAAGGATGACAGTCAGTACTACGCTGACACCAAGTACCTGTCCAACTCCAATATCGGGAGGATGATGGAGGACGTACACACCTTTAAGAAGTATATGGATGGTGAGTATGAATACCCCGCCAACCCTAACTTCGTTGTTGGGAGACTGGTACACACCGCTGTGCTTGAGCCTGAGAAGTATACAGACTTCAAAGTGGTGGCTGTAAAGGACAGACGATCTAAGGGATACAAGGATGCTGTCGAAGAGCATGGATACGACTGGGTGGTGACAGAACCCGAACACCTCATGGCTCAAGAAATCAAGCAGAACATCGAGAACAACGACAAGCTATCAGAAATGCTTGTGTTTGCTCAGACAGAAGTTCCTTTCACCAAGTCCATCAATGGTGTTGACTGCAAGGGTAAGGTGGATGCCGTGACGGAGATTGACGGAAAGAAAGTAATCATCGACCTCAAGACTACGGGTAAGCCTGTGTCTCAGTTCGCCCGATCCGCCCGGTCTTTTGACTACGACAGACAAGCAGCAATGTATCTCGAACTAACGGGAGCAGATGAGTTTGTATTCTTAGTTGCTAACAAGGAGACCAGGAGCTTAGGTATATTCACTTGTTCAGACAGCTTCATAAGTAACGGCTCACACAAGCTAAACTTTGCAATTGATATGTACAAAGAACTGTTCATAAGTGGTGGATATTCTTCGGACTATTTACACCTTGGAGAACTTTAATAATCTACTTTAGTAGAGCCTTTAAATTTTAAAAAACAGATAAAGATGGCAGAAGTGAAAAGAGAATACAGCTCAATCCTCGTTGGTAAGTGCAACGATGCAAAGCTTAACGATGATGGCACTCCGTGGCTCATTCCTTTTGGAATTCCACAAGAGCAACTCAAAGAGATGTTGACAATGGTTAACGACCGTGGGTGGCTGAATGGTGGGTTGCGCAAGACCAAGGCTGGTGCCTGGGTGGTGCAAATCAACAAGCCCAACCCCGTTGAAGAGGGAGCAAAACAAACTGCTGACGATCTTCCATTTTAAGGGAGGTATGCTCTGACACCTCGGAAAGACGAGGGTTCATTTGTTGCAAGGGGAGGGGGCTTTACGCCCCCTTTCTTTTACACTAAAGTTATGGCAAGAAAAAAAGTTGAATGGTTCTTCAGTAGAACCGCTTGGTATCCTTATAGTTGGCACGGCTTCTGGCACGAACACAAAGAAATTATGCCAACAGCTAGCGGAACAAGGCTAATTATTATTAACTTCGGGTGGAGAGACTACGGATTCTTCTACTTCAAAGAAGAGTTTCCACTTAAAAAAGAAAGCAAAGATGAATTTCAAACCACTGATTGAAGCGCAGTACAAGTCTATGTGCGATAAACAAATCGCCAAGAACGAGGACTACGGAAACTCAGCATTCGAAGACATCGAGGTGATGGGGAGGAAGATACCAGCTATTGATGCCTGTCTGTCCCGCATGAGCGATAAGCTGAAGAGACTACAGAGCAAAGATCTGATGGTTGATGAGACACTAGACGATACACTCATTGACCTTGTCGGATACATAGTAATATACAGTATCCTTAAAAACAAAGAGCAATGAAAGAGGAAGACGAGAAAAGATTATTAAATGAACATGAGAAAGCTATGGCTGAAGCGTTGGCTTTGGTTTTACTTGCATTCTCCCTTGGAGTTGCCGTATTAGTATTCATTGCTTGGGTGGTTAATTTCTGGAGGTGATGAGAGTCAGTATAGCTGCAAGCTTATTTGATAGTAAGATACATGAGATAGGGGTTGACAAAGCCCTAGAGCGCATCAAGAACGGAAACTCTAAGGATAGAGTGGAAGAGGTGAGAAGCGGTAAGAAAGATGCTAAGAAGCAATTGCCAGTTGTACTGTTCTCTGGAATGTTTGAGCAGAGAAAAGACTCTAGCCTCAAGAAACATTCTGGTTTTATTGTGTTGGACTTCGACAATCTAACGGATGTAGAATATGCCAAGACAAAGCTAGCAACAGATGAACACAGCTACGCCACATGGATCAGTCCTTCCGGTAATGGAGTGAAGGTGTTGGTGAGGGTGACAAACCCTGAGCATCACGAGAGTCACTTCAGAGCCTTGGAGAAGTACTATGACAAGGCGTATGGATTGGAGATTGACTCCACGGGAAAGAACACCTCACGGGCTTGCTACGAGTCCTATGACCCAAGCATTGTAATCAATAAGGATTGCAAGAAGTTTGGGGCTATGCTCTCCGAGAAGAGCAACAATCAATCTGTCGTAACCCTTGGGGAGATGACAGACTACATGAAGCTCAACATCGCTGCCACTATGGTGAGGGAAGCGAAGGATGGGGAGAGACATGACAAGCTTCTCCGTGCCTCCAGGCTTTGCGGTGGATACATCTCTGCGGGTAGGATGGAGCGTGAAGTGGTGGAGTCTGTACTCCTCAGAGAGTTTTCTAGGAGAGACTACGACACCGAATACAACCCATCTCTCACAATCAAAGATGGCATAAACGAGGGGATGAGCTTCCCGTTGACAGAAACCATTGCTGACGAGAAGAAGATAAGGAGGGAGCAGATGGTGGAGAATGGGGACTTGTCCTTCATCTCTTCAGACGAGGATGACTTGCAATGGATGGCTGACTTTGCTGCCGGAAGGATACAAGTGGGACTAACTACGGGGAGCGATGAGATGGATAAGCACTTCGTTTACAAGCGTGACTTCACAATCATCAACGGCATATCCAATGTAGGTAAGACATCGTTCGCCCTCTACATGATTGTAAACTCCGCTGTTCGACACGGATGGAGATGGCTGATATACTCTGCCGAGAACAAGACAGCCTCCATCAAGATGAAGCTTCTTCAGTTTGCCCTGGGTAGATCTATCAACAAGATGACTGCCGGAGAAATGCGAGAGGGGATGAAGTGGATAGGAAAGCACTTCATTGTCATCACCAACAAAGAGGTGGTGTCATATACAGACTTGCTAGTCTACTCCGAGAGGCTTATGGCAAACAACATGAACTTCGATGGTTTCTTCATCGACCCCTACAATGCCCTCAAGATTGAGATGGCTCATGGCAGTAGCCTTTCCACACACGAATATCACTATGAGAGTGCATCAGAGATGTTGACGTTCAGCAACGGTAATGATAAGGCTCTATGGCTCAATGTACACGCCTTTACGGAGGCTCAGAGGCGTATGGGTGATGATGGGTATGTTGTAGCACCACAAGCTCCAGATACTGAAGGAGGAGGCAAGTTTGTGAACAGAGCAGATAACTTCCTCACATTCCACCGCAAGGTGAACCATGACGAGCCGAACATGAAGCGGACGATGGAGTTCCATGTGCGTAAGATACGGGAGACAGAGACCGGAGGTGAGCCAACAAGCGATTTGCATCCACTCATGTGGAGGATGACACTAGATGGAACGAGGTTTATCGATACATTTGGGTCTCCTTTGTTCGAGCCTCTCGACATAAAGGAGGAACAATCTGAAATGTGGGAAGAAGGGTAGAGAGAACACGCAATATGGGTACTTGGACAGAAGCTATGCTGATGTCTAGGATACGCTCTGCCCTAAGGCGAATATGGAGTTACTACAAGCCTCGTGTGGAAGCCAAGAACAGAGTTAAGAAAACTGTTCGTGGGAAGAGGCATAAGTTTGAGTATAAGTGTTCCGCTTGCAAGAAGTATTTCAAGAGTAAAGAAGTGGAGGTGAATCACAAGATTCCCGCTGGCTCTCTAAAGTCTTTCACTGATCTGCCTGGCTTTTGCGATAGGCTTTTCTGTGAAGACCCCGATGGTTACTCTGTTATGTGTAAACCATGTCACAGAGAGGAAACAAATCGTCAGAAAATGTTGACAAAAAAATAACCTACAAGTTATGTAGGCTATATAGATTTTGTATTTTTATACAAAATTTAATTCAATGTCAACTAAAACTCAATTAGGAGCAGCGTACAGCGAGGGGTGCTGTCGTATGCACGATGTAATTACATCTCTCTACGAAAACCTTTTTGACCGCACGGGTGATGTTAGGTTGAAGCAAGAGGAAGTTGAAAAGGAACTGAGTAGATGTCTTACAAAAATCAGATATGAAGCTGACTTCATCCGAGAGTCCCTAAAGGACTTCAACGGTGAGTAGGGATGTAACCCTCGTCCACTTAAAGATAAAGGAGGAAAGGCAACCTGACGGCTCTATGCAGCAGTCTATTGGTGGTGTTGACTACCACAGACTGTACGTCCCCTACAAAAGGATGATAGAGCAAGGAGAGAGGGTGCAGTTCTTCGGGTGGGAGAAGGACGAGGATGGAAACTCCCTTGGGTACGAGATGCTGAAGCAGTTTGACCTCAGCAACGTAAAGAGCCTTGTTATAGGTAGGTTTGCACAGCTCACCAACCATAAGAGATTTAAGGAGTGGCTCACAGAGAGGGGCGTTAGACTCATAGTGGATAACGATGACTTCTGGGAGCTTGAGAACGACAACCCCGCCCAAGAATATTACAAGAAAGTCGCTGCTCCCAATATCATGGCTTGCATAGAGATAGCCGATGTGGTGACAACGCCCTCTGAATATCTCCGAGACAAGATGAGCAAGCTACGCACTAACGCTGAGTTTGTTGTTGTACACAACGCTGTCAACCCAGAGCATGAGAACTGGAACTGGAATGAGGGAGATAAAGACTTCAGCGAGGCGAGGTTTGGGTATGTCGGTGCGCTCGGTCACAAGAAAGATCTGAAAACTATGGGCGTGGATTGGACTCCCTACAACCTTAGTGTGGTGGACTTGGGAGGGTATCCTGAGATACTGAAGGCAAAATCCACAATGCCCGTGGAAAACATCTTCGAGTATGGGGTGCAGTACAAAAACTTTAACGTATCATTATGTCCCGTGAAGAGTAACATATTCACACGATGCAAAAGCCCATTGAAGGTGGCGGAAGCTGTCTACACAGACACGGCTGTCATTGCTACGGACGCCACTCCCTATAGAGAGTTCATCGAAGATGGCAAGACAGGATTGTTATGCAGACACCATCTAGACTGGCGGAAGAAGGTGAAGATGCTGCACGACAACCCCTCTATGATAGAGGACTTGGTTGAGGCATCAAAGGACAAGTGGAAGGAGTTCTTCCATATCGACACGCAAAACGAAATCAGAAAGCAAGTGCTATGAATAGTTTTGAAGAGATATTCAAAGAGTCTGACAAGGTGCATCACCACGCCTACCATCTATTCTATGATGATGAGCTGAAGCACATGAGGGACGATGAGTTCAATATGCTGGAGATAGGATATGGAAACGGTGAGTCCTTTCCTGCTTGGCTTGAATACTTCCCGAAGGCAAATGTAGACTGCATAGACATCTCACCAGAGAACGTGCAGAAGGTGGATAGGGGCGAGGTGTTTTGTGTAGACCAGTCAGACGAAAGCAAGCTCAAGAAGTTTGCAAGGAATAAGAAGTACAGATTCATTATTGACGATGGGAGTCACATCCCACACCATCAGGTGATGTCATTCTACGCCCTGTTCCCAAAGCTGGAGTACGGTGGTGTATACATCATCGAGGACATAGAGACATCGTTCTGGCATCCAGAAGCTACGCTGTACGGATACAAGATAAGCCCATTCAATCTGTTCTCCTCAGAGTTTATGTCTGATTTGATGAAGCTCACCAATCACATGACCCTCAAGCATATTGAGAACAGGAAAACACCTGTCTCTTCCTTCCGTGTATGTGGCAACACCATCATCATAAGGAAGCAAACGAAAGAGGAACAGAAATACTTTAACAAAAGAAAATATCCACATGAACATTTACTTCTGCGATAAGGCTGAGATAAGTTACATCAAGATCGTCCGAAAGAAACCTCAGAAGATGAGGAAGGTGACATGGGTGATGTTTGTTGGAGACGAGGAGTCTGATGAAGCAGCCATGGCACATTTCAGAAGAGAACCTCAACGACTCGTTAAGTTCACTGGAGAGAAAAATCTAGAGGACATTCAGAATCCATCTATAAAACTAAAGCACAAGTGCAAAGACCTAGGCAAAGCTTATGAAAAAAATCCATCTCAAGAATCCGAGTAAATATCAAAACCTACAGTGCCAACTGTTCTCTGAGTTTGTTGTAGATACCAATAAGGATGAGTATAGTAGGAGGGGATCCTCCGACATAGACAAGCTCAAAGACGATATCTATTGGGGTAAGTATGCTGAGTTCATGGTGTGGAATCATTTCCTGGACAGTGCCAGGACACTGAGCAGCGTTGATGTGAACATATACTCAGTTAAAAAGAAATCATTTGATGCAGACCTAGAGGTGAATGGGAGTCCCGTTCATGTAAAGTCATGCCTCGACAGCTCTAAGTATCCCAATAGTTGGATGTTCCAAAAGTTTGACCCCTTGTTTGAAGCCCCCAATTGCGAGGATAAGATTTGCTTCGTTGTCATATCCGACAATGGAAGCTATATGTACGAGTCTAATATAATGGAGGTGGAGATTAGTGAGCCTGTACTCATCCACCTAAGAAAAACTAAGTGTTGCGTTTACGAAAGAGACTTGTAAGTCTTATCTTTGCAACCCTTTTTTAATTTCTAAAACATAAACCAATGAGAAAAGACTTCTCCAGTCACCCCGTCCCGTGGGGTGAGGTAGGATATCCTACGTTCAAACGTACCTATGCCCGTAAGAAAGGCAACGCAACAGAGGAATGGCATGACACCGTAGAGCGTGTCGTAGAAGCCTGTAACAAACAGCTCGGATGTGGCTTCACAGAGATGGAGCAAGAGAATGTCCGTGCCATGATGATGAACCTGAAGGGTACTGTGGCTGGACGTTTTCTCTGGCAGCTCGGAACTAAGACGGTGGATAAGCTCGGACTACCCTCACTACAGAACTGTGCGTTCACTGTGGTAGACCACCCGATTCGTCCGTTCACATGGGCGTTCGAGATGTTGATGCTCGGCTCTGGTGTAGGATACAACATTCAACGTGAGAACGTATACCAACTCCCCAAGGTGAGGCGCAAGGTGAAGGTGGAACGCAAGGATGTAAACGATGCAGACTTCATCGTCCCCGACTCAAGAGAGGGATGGGTGGAACTACTCAAGAGAGTGTTGGAGGCTTCCTTCGTTACAGGAGAGGGCTTCTCTTTCGCCACACATCTGATCCGTCCTGCTGGCTCTCCCATCAAAGGGTTTGGAGGTACGGCATCAGGCTCTGAGGACTTGGTGTGGGGGATGCTTGAAATCAACAAGATTCTCAACTCCCGTTCAGGCAAGAGGCTGTCTTCTGTAGACTGTCTTGACATTATGAACATCATCGGTAAGATTGTGGTGGCTGGCAACGTCAGGCGTTCAGCTCAGATTGCTCTCGGTGATGTGGATGACATCGAGTATCTGCAAGCTAAGAGATGGGACTTGGGCGGTATTCCAAACTGGAGGGCTATGTCCAACAACTCGGTGGTGTGTGACGATGTCACAAAACTTCCAGAGGAGTTCTGGGAGGGCTACAAGGGCAATGGAGAGCCTTACGGACTCATCAACCTTGAGTCTTCACGCAAGATGGGGAGGACATTTGAAACCGAGTACCCCGACCCCGATGTGCAGGGATACAACCCATGTGCGGAGCAGAGCCTCGCCAACTTCGAGACCTGCTGCTTGGCTGAGGTGTACTTGCCCAACATCGAGACGTATGCAGAGCTGAAGCTCGTTCTGAGGCTTCTCTACAGAATCAACAAGCACAGCCTCGCCATCCCATGTGCCATCAAGGAGACAGAGGACATCGTACATAAGAATATGCGTATGGGCATCGGTGTGACAGGATACCTTCAGGCTTCAGAGGAGCAGCAGGGTTGGCTCTCTGATGCGTACACCTACATCCGTGCCTACGACAAGGAATACTCCTCTCTGAAGGGATTCCCTGAGTCTATCAAGCTGACAACAGTGAAGCCATCTGGAACACTGAGTCTGCTTGCTGGCGTAACTGCGGGCGCACACCCCGCATACTCACAGCACTACATCAGACGTATCCGAATGGCGACAGAATCTGAGCTTGTGAAGGTGTGTCGTGACAATGGCTACCACGTTGAGTACGTCCGAAACTTCGATGGCACTGAAGACCACTCCACAGTTGTTGTGTCGTTCCCATGTGAGTTCCCTGAGGGTACACGCCTTGCCAACGACATGAGTGCCGTAGACCAGCTTGAAGTGATAAAGAGACTACAGGCTGAGTGGTCGGACAACTCCGTGTCTGTCACCATCTACTACCGCAAGGAAGAGCTTGACGACATCAAGAAGTGGCTCGGTGAGAACTACGTCAACGTGAAGTCTGTTTCCTTCTTGCTTCACAATGAGCATGGCTTTGACCAAGCACCGTTGGAGGAAATCACCAAGGAGCAGTACGAGGAGATGAAGGCTAAGGTAGTGCCGATTACGTCTCTGAGTAGCTTGAACATGGATGACATCGACATTGCTGAATGTGATTCAGGGGCTTGCCCGATTCGATGATTCCGATACATGAAGACTGGATACAGCTCCTCTATCACTTTGGTGATGGGGGAGTTTTTTTTGTATGTTAGCAACCTAAACACCAAAGAGAGATGAAGATAGAATTGGATAAAATGGAGGTTGAGCTATGTGAATTCATTGGTGCAAAAAGGTCTAAAATAGCTCGACAGAACAATGTTGTTGATGCCAAAATTGGGAATCATAATGGTGTTGCGGCTGACATACAAGGCTTCAAGGCAGAGTATGCTTTTGCTAAATGGAGAAATATATTCCCTGACTTTGGTTTAAGTCCAAGGAGTGGTAGCTACGATGGTGTTACGAAGTCTGGAAGTAGATATGATATAAAATCTACGCATCATAAAAATGGGAACTTACTTAGTACATTAAAAGTAAATCCAGATGTTGATATATATATCCTATCCTATGTGTGTGAAAATGTTGTTGACTTTATTGGTTGGGCTAAAAAATCAGAGTTAATATCTGACAAGAACATAAAAGATTTGGGTCATGGGAAAGGATATTTTTTGAGTAGAAACAGATTGCATAAGTTTTAACTCTCCCTCCACATCTCGTTCTCATTCTTCTTTCCCTTCCCAGAGTTCTCGCATTGATTACTCCTTGTGCAGTGCTTTGAACACTCCCTTGGTGCGATGGCGCACCACACCACATCCCTCTTCCGTTCTGCCATAAGTAGGTGTTAGCCTAATACTTTGTCCAACAACTTCCTGACAAACATCAGGACGATGAAGAAACCAAGCAAAGCTAAAGCCCACTCTTGGTACTTATTTTTTGATTCAGATTCCTTATATTCTACTACTGGTGGCAGCTCTACAATAGTCTCCACCATCACCGTTTCGGGTGGGCATATCACATCCACCATCACAGTGTCATAGATGCGTTCTAAGCGTACTTGAACACCATCGGGAGACATGAGTACCACCGTGTCGATTTGATTCACTATCAGCTTTTCTGTAACGGTTTTCTCTTGCACTACCACCTCAGTTTCTACGACAGTGTCTCGCTGCATGAGGATGTTTGGGTCTTTGGAGATTGCCTTTCTCAGATGCCACCCCGCAGAGCATGACTGAATAATAGCCATGAGCATCATTATCAAGAACAGAACTATGGGGTCTACTTTTCTCTTCATTGTGTCTGTAGCCTTCTGTATTCTTTTATAAAAGCAGGGGGATATGAGAACGATTGAGACCCCCTTATCATAGATATGTATCCTCTAATTTCTTTCAATTCAGCGTTAGTTAGACTCCCTTGGGTTACATACAAATACTGAGCTGCAAGCTTTGGATTCGTTGACAAGTAGTCGTCTAAATCATAGTAAGTTGATTTTCCTGGAATCACCAAGTCGTCAAACTTGCTTTTCCTTTGAAGCTTCTTGTACTTGTCCTCAGCATATTTCTTCAGCTTCGCATCTTCTATCTGCTCTATGTAATTCCTCACCTCACTCTTGCTTGCCTTGTCCTCATAAACCATATTGGTAAGCTCTTTCCTTATGGTAAACTGATTGTCTTTGTAGGATTGGATGGCTTCGTCAAGATCTTTAATCCGGGTTTTGGGTATGTACCTCTTATCTGCTACCCCTCCTATCCTCTTGAGCATAGACTTTACAGCAGAATTTGGAATCCCCTTGGCTGCCTCACCAGCTTCTTTAACCTCCCCTTGTCCAAGTGAGATGATTGACTCTAAGAAGGCATATGACGCACCCACAAGTAGGTTTGTTGATGGAGATGTTACCACTACCTCAGCCGCATTCTTAGCTCTCTTTGGACTCAGCTCTAACGCTTCTCCCACCACCTTGTAAAAGTCTTCTACATTGTCGTCAAACTTACCTTCTAAGCTTGGTGAAATGTCAGGGGTGTAAAGCTTGTCGTAACTAACATTCTTTTCTCTGAAGAAATCATAGTTACTTTCATATTGGCTTATGGCTTTCATCACTGGGGGTAAGTACTGTGTGGCAGATATTCTACCCTTCACCTCTCCAGTCTGATCGTCAATCGATACAAACAAGTCTCCAACAACTGTTGCATCCAATACTTGTTGGATTACAGATGCGTACCTCTTAGTGTGCATATCATCCAATTCCTTGTCTGAAGCACCATTCATTGACGCATGAACGTAGTCAGCAACACCTTCCCAAAATCCAATGAAAGGAGCAAAAGTGGGGTTTTTCCTTATCTTTATGTAAGCCTTGTTTCCATCGATAGTAAGCCCCGTTGGAATGATGAAGTAGTTTCTCTTATGGAAGTTGGGTACAGCCTTCTCATCCTCCTCATCCCATCCGAATGTTTCAGCAGCGGTTTTAGCGGCTAACGCCAACATGGTGACAGCAATACCCGACTGAGCAAACTTACTGGTAAACTTCTTTGGGTTTTTACCTATGTATGTTCCGGCAACACGCATACCTTGGAATGATGCATTCAGATATGGGGAAAGCTTGTCTAAGTTTTTAACATAAACACCTCCTTGTGAGAAGTCAATTGTAGCACGAGCTTTGAAGGCAGCATATACCCTTGCCTCTTGCTCACTCATACCTTGCTTCATAGACTCTTCCTTCACCTTTTGATACACAGAAAGTCTCATTCCGAGTTCAGATGTTTCAGAAAAATGTGATAAGGCGTTGAAGAATCCCTTGAAGCCAGCTTCAATCCTTCCACTAGATCTACCCATGAATTTCATGCGACCCTGGCTAGTCAAGAAATCCATGCCCATCCCCGCTTCAATTGCTTCTTCTAAAACAGACATTGTCTCACTATTTTTAGTCTGCAATCCAGTGAAGTTTGAGAGAAAGCTAGTTCCCAAATCAAACATTGCAGCGAAAACATTTCTGCTTTGAGGCTTTCCGTCTCTCATCTTCTTGTCGTAGACATCTGTGAACATAACTATGTTGAAGAAATCCATAGGTATGTTTGATATAGCAAACAATGGGTTGTAACCCGTAGCCATACCCCTCAAGATTTTTGTCCCTAAAAATGTGGAGAAGAAATTGAACACCTTGCTATCAATCATTCCATCATCTGGAAATTCAATTTGATTGGCAATGTCATTTCTAACATAAATACCTTTAACTTTCCCCTCCTCCTTGTATTTAAGAAGCCTAAACCCTTTCTGAGCTTTCTTGCTTACCCAATCAGCATCATGTTTTCCCAATATCTTAAACAGCCTGTTTGAGAAAACCCTTTCTTCATTAGCACTTATCAGCATCTGAAGAAGGAACTCATTGTCTGTAAACAAATCTTCTGTGCTTCCGCCTTCAAGCTTCTTAAATTCAGCCTCAGAAAGACCACCCGTCTTCCTAAATCTGTCCTCCTCTTTCTTGAAATTTCCGTCAGTGATGTCAAACATTACATCCATGAACACCCTTGGCGCATATTCATACTTGGAAAGGATGTCATATGTTTCTTGATTGATAAGACCCTCCTTCAATTTTCTGTCAAGAATATCTTTGGTGGCTTGAAAGAAGTTGTTAGCCCTCTCATTTAAGTCATTAAACTTGTCTTCATCAAGCTCATTCCTCAGTCTATCAAGCTCCGCTTGTGCTGTCTCTTGATTCAAGTCTTTAGGATGTTTGAATTCCTTTAAATCCTTAATCTTCTTTTTTAAGTTCTTTATCTTCTTCTCATCACTTTCCTTCTCCAGCATATCCTCCAACTTCTTGATACGGATAGGTCTGCTCTTCTCAATTGAGATTATCCTTCTAAGAACTATTATGTCATTGAGGATGTCGAAGTCATCTCCAAAAACTCCCTTGAATATTTTTTCGTTGGCTTTTTCGAATATGTTTTTTGCAGAGGCAGAAGATCCAGCTCTAACAGAAAGAGCAGCTTCCAATATTTTGTTTCCAGAATTTTGTATCAGCCTCCTTACAACACCTTGCCTGTCAAACAGCTTGTCATACACTTTCTTCAGACCCTCACGGATACCCAAAGAAAGAGGCTTTTTTTCTTGAGCAAACACACTTCTAACCTTTCCTTTCTTAGGAGGTTTTTCTTGTGTTGTTTCTTGTGTGGCTTCTTCTTCTGTTTCCTCGGTTGCCTCTTGTGTTGCTTCCTCTGCTGTCTCTTCTGTGGTTTCTTCGGTAGGTTCTGTCTTTTTTGTCGGTTCTTTAGAAACTTCTTCCGCCATATATTTTTTGACAGAAACTTTTTGATTAGGTTTTTTTGTTGGTATTCTTACATGAGCCTCATTTCCAAAAACATCGTCAATCTCAATCATCTCGACTGGAACAGACATCTTTATAACAACATCACCAAATCCCTCAGCTTGACCTTTCACTGAGGTTGAAAAGAAAATTCCATCTTCAAGACCAAACATTTGCCCCTTAGACAATATTTCATCTGCCTTCTCCCTCGTGGTTCTATGATAAACTGTTACAGTACCATCATCATTTATCTCTGCATTATTGTCTGCAAGTTCATCAACAGTGTCTTGAGCGTTAAGTAACTTATCGCCCTTGAGTTTCTTTGATAAAGATTCTTTTGATTTTTCTACTGCTTGTTGCTTATCCTCTTGAACATCTCTATCTGCTTCAGCCTTTTCTTCGCTTGCTTCAGCGTCAGGTTCGGCTTCGACAGGGGACTCCCCTTCAGGCTCAGTACTTGGTACTTGTTGTTCCTTTTTACTATCATAATTCTGCTCTATTTCTTTTTTTCTTGCTAAATCCTCCTCTATCTTTTCATTGATGATTTCTTTTCCCTCTTCAGTTTTAGAATCAATCGCCCTATCCCTATTAAGAGAAACCCTTCTGTTGATGTTGATTATCTCATTTACATCCTCATCACTGTAGTCCTTGTACATATCAGCGTCCTCGTTTCTGAGAACACTCGCCTCCTTTCGTAACTTAAATATCTGATCATTAGCCATGCTAATCTCTTGCTCCGAAAGATTGCCGGACTGGATCTGCTGCCTCTTGTCTTTAATCTTTTTGGCGATTTCAGCCCGTCTCTTCATCGTCTTTGTAGATCCGATGTATGAGGGAAGCAGTGTGAGGCTTGTCACCCCACCGCCCATAGCCGCTCCCATGATGGCTGCATCAGCTATGTTGTATGGATTAAACTCTTCATCACGAATCAAATGGTCTACAACGAATGCCTCAAAAGATGAAGCGAGTCCTTCCTCCAAAGCCTCTTCTCCCACTCCCTTTGCAAGGGGTAATCCGTAATTCCTAGCCTTAGCGAGAGTGCCTCTCATGGTACTTAAATTCTTCTTCACACCCTCCGCACCCATTCTCTTCAACAGATTTACTCCAGCAGTAATATCTGATGCCAACAGCCCTTCTAATGATCCTTCCACTGCACCAACAGCAGCCGATGTAAAAATCTTCATGCCCTCAGACATGGTGGGATCAGAATACATCTCAGCATATTTAGCTCCAGCAGCATTCAGTCCAAGCAGCCTAGCTGCGAGCTTCCTGCCCATTTGTGGGTTTCTCGTTGCAGCACTTACGCCAATAGCTAAAGCTAATTGAGGAATTTGACCAGCAGCATCTATCGTAAAAGATTTATAAGCACCCTCTAAGTCACCTTCCTCCAAGAGCTGAGTGTAGCCCTTGTCTATCTGCTCTTGTGTCAATCCAACACCTTTCTTAGCTCCAATAGTTTGGAATGAATGCTTTATTTGGCTGTCAGAAACATATTCTGGCTCAAGATAAGCTAAGAAGTTTCTTCCTAAGTCCATTGTTGAACGACCCGTCTCTCTCACCCTTGCAACAGTATCGTCAATCCAATCGGGCATACTTTCAATGAGTTCCCGTTCTTGATCCTCAATCTTTTTTACTTGCTTATCAAACTTATCTGTTTTAGCAAGAACCTTTGAGAATCTATCTATGTCAAAAGTGAATGTTTTGTTGGGTTCATCAATATTGATGAGATCTTCTTCAGATTCAGAAGCGAATTTATATAGCTTGTTTATCTTGTCTGACTGACGATAAATATCTGTGTTAACGTACAAGTCTATATTGTCTCCATACTTCAATGTCTCATCAGCCAAAATTTTATTTCTTTTAGCAATAGAAACATCCGCTGGAGAAAGACCAAAGAAGTCAGACTCATTGTAGTCAAAGTCTTTTACAGACTCTTTGTTTTGTACACCAAAATCTTTTACAAAATTGGAGTAGTTTTCAGATCTGTCATACGACTTCTCAATCGAATTTATTATGTCCCTAGCAGCCCTATTCCTTGAGAACTCCTCCTCATCTATATCTTCTGAAAGAGTCGTGGAAGGCTCTGTAGAATCTTGCGAAATAGTTTCGTCTTTTTTTTTAAAGCCAAATTTTTCTATGGCTTCGCCAATCCTATCACCATACTCATCCTCAAGCTCTTTGCGGGAATATTCGTTCCCTTCATAGATGTATACTTCGTCCTCCATTTATTCTTCTACTGGTGTTGGTAAAATATCTTCTAGAGATTCAAGGGTTGGCAAATTTCCCTTTCGTATTGGAACTTCTTCTACTTCTTCATCAATAACTATAGGCTTGCCACTAATGTCGTATTTAACAATCTTACCATCCATATCATCAGTGACGAAAGACTGAGGGTCAGATTGCCGTCTACCATCCTCATCCGTTGTTTCTGAAATAGCAGCAAGAAGCTTGTCTAAGTCTATTGTATTCTTCAGCTTGGTAAGTTCTTTGTCATCAAGAGACTGTATAAAATTGACTATTGAAACTGGAGTAACCAAATCCCCAGCATAAGCCAATCCCGTTTCAAGAGATATGATTCCCTTGTCATCTACCCTTATGTATTTGCCTGGAATCTTAACATCTCCACCATCATCACCCTCGTAAGAGAATCCTTTCTCCCTTACAATGTATTTGTTGGGTTTCTCGGTTTTTCCCTTCTCTTTCTTCAAGATTATTCTGCTAGAAACATTTGTTCCGGCTGTCTCAATAATGTCTCTTGCAAACTCATTCCTTGCCTCACTAAGAAGTGATTCATCTGATAGTATTTCGTTTACAGTTGATTGATCCACCTTGCCATACTGCTTGTTAGCATACCTTGTGGCTGCTGACTTCAATAGCTGTGGCTGTGCCTTGAAAAGCATATCAACAAACTTGTCGTTGATATTAGAAAGCTCGTCCATTTTGAGTCTTCCAGCATTATCATACAAATCCGCCCTTCTATTATCGTATATTTTTAGCAAGTCATTCACATGGGATTGTATGTTCATCCCCTCGATAGACTTGTCGTATGGTGTGGCTTGAAAAGCCAAAAAGTTAGAATCAGCAAACTTGCTCTTTAGAAAGTCTCTGTGTGACATTCCCTCTAAGCCAGAGAGATTTTGATTCACTTGCTCTTTTAGGCTGTCCACATCTTCTACATACAGATTGTTCCTAGCATCAACAAAACCCTTTGCAATCATTTCGCTCTGAGCTTCTGCTATAGCTTTTACAGATTCATACTCCCTAGACAAAGACCTCAATCTCTCCCTCGCTTCGGGAGTGTTATTTTCCTCAACATCAACTTGAGCCTTTAAGATGTCAGAAACAAATCCGTTTAGTATGGGCTTAAACTTGCTGTTTAAAGAAGCGTAATCAGCCTCCGCAGCATCAAACTGATCTGTGTATGCTTCTCTCCTCAGCTTCTCGTTCTCGTACTGATTTTGAATCTGATTTATTATTTGACCCGTCTCCTTGATTGCTTGGGCGGGTCTATCTCCTATGAATATAGCCATTAGTCTAAGTCTTTTTCAAAGCGTTCAAGGGTGGTTTTAACGAACTTTGCCAAGCTTTCCATAGCCTTGGACTTGTCTTCTTTAGAGCCTCCCCCTGTAGCTGCCTCAGCAAGCTCATACATCTTAGCTGCTTGTTCGGGATTGAATATGTATTCTCCTCCCGTAGCCTCTCCTACTTTCCGTCCATCCTGGACCAAGTCGATGGGATTCTTTTTGTGTGAGAACTCACCTTTGGTTTTCATCACACCCCCCTTCTTCATTTTTCTTCCAGCAAAAGGATTTATGCCCTTCAGCAATTTCTCCAAGTAAGCCTTCACCTCACTAGGAACTCCATCTTCAACTGTAGGTGTTTCTTCAGTCTTTGGAATTTTAACCTCTGGAATAGGTATGATATTTTGATCAGTCGTTGTCTTCTCTTGCTTATCAGTATCGTCCTTCTTAGTGTAATCTTCCTTCAAAGCTTCCTTTATATCCTCTCCTAACAGACCTTTAAATCCAGCACCAACGAGTCCCGCTTGAATTCCTCCGCCAATAGCACTGCCAAGCCCAGCTCCTGCCCCTCGTTCCGCTTGCGCTCTAAGCTCACGCTGTGCTGCAAGTTCTCTTTGGAATCTTCTTTCCCTCATGCCTTGAGTCTGAAGCTCTGCTTGTCCAAGTCGAGTCAATGCACTGAGTTGTGTTTGCGCTTGTGCTTGTGCAGCACGTTCTCCCGACAATGCGGCTTGCTGTGTAGCAGCTCCAATACCACCTAACAATGCTCTACCTCCAGCTTGTTGCAAAGCTCCCACAGACGTTCCGAGTTGCCTTGTGATTTCTCTTTGCTGCGCCTCAAACAAGCTTCTATCATATGCATCTTTTACCGCTTGTCTGAAAGCAGCGGGGGTTTCAAGAGAAGGTGCAGTTGCTTTAAGGCGATTTATTTCCTCAGACCTTACATCTGCCTCTTTTTTACCAACAAAATAATCCCTTAGACCAGATCCGAGACTAGCAGCACCTTGAAGTCCCGCCATAATTGCAGTGCCTGCAATAGCTTTTTTTTCTTCACCTGAGCTGACGTACTTCTTTACTTGATTTCCGTCTTTATAGGACTTAATTTTCATAGTTGCAAATTTATTGAATCTGAGCCTGATTTCCGAGACTATCATCCAGCTTGCTGCCCTTGTACTTTAGGTTTACAGCATACAGCTCCACATCTTGAGAGTAGTTGTCGTTCTGCATCTCCACCACCAAGTAGTGGTCTCTGAGTTGGTCTCCATCAAACTTAGGAGTGGTTTGTATAATTATCGTATCTCCTGAAGCTATGTCTGCGTTTATAGCCCCTCCTGTAGCATCCTGTAGCGTTAGCGTGGTTGATGTTACAGAAGATGCGTAGGCGGCAGCGGAGGCAGCGTCAGACGCATTGCCACCAGAGTCCACCTTGTACACCCTTGCCGACAGTCCCAACGGAATGGGTTGCCTGTTGATTCTATTAGGAAACGTGATGGTGTTCGTGCTTCCGGTAGCATTCGTTCCAAGAGCTGTTATATTCGTTGTATTGGTCGTTATCGATGTGGCTGTGTCCCTTGGAATGTCTGCGTAGTAGCTTCTCTCCTTCTCTGCGTAGTCGCCTGTAGCCAAGGTGCTGTTCTGGTCTGTGTTGCTGAACGTAGCACTCCATGTGTCATTCCCCTCGATAGAAATGGCATCAAACGTCTTCACCAACGATGGATTGAAGTTGCTGATGATTTTTATCAGAGAGGGTGAGGCAGAGCCATAGAATGTGTTATTCGTCCCCTTGTCGTGGATGTATATGCTCCCATCCTTGAACGAAAAAAACCTGTTCTTGAGACGCTCCATTCCCTCTGGAACGTATGAGTAGCGTGTCACCCACTTCTGTCCTTGAGTGTCAAAGGCGATGTTGAAGCCTGTCAACACCTCTGATGTTGCTGTCACTGTTGAAGTTGCTGTAGGCATATTATACTATTGTAACAAACTTGTTTGTGTTGTCTACTTGGGCTACTCCAAGGAATGTGTTGTCCTTGTCTGTGTACACGATGTTTGATGTGCCACTCGTGAGGTTGTCTACGGGCGTGTCAAGCTGCATGGCGTTGTCTGAGAACCCATCGTCTACATACAACACACCGTTACCCATGTCCTCGAAGTTTACATCCACATCTTCAAAGTTGAAGTTCAGTAGATTGAAGTTTCCGAATGTTGTTGAGTTTACAGAGTGAGGCGTGAAGTCTGCCTGTCCCACTCCGCTGTTCGCTGGGAGAACATACAAGTTTCCTTGGTCAACGTCTATCGTTTTGTTTACAATCGTGCGGGTGGATAGCAAATACTCATCGTTGTTGGGGTCAATCCCGCTGTAGATGTTATACTCTCCTCCCTTGTCTGCCTTCTCCAGCTTGTCTGCTATATACGAATCTGCGAAGATGTCAGAGATTTCCTTTATGCCGGAAGACGAAACGGAAAACACTTTGTTCGCCTTTCTGTCCACGAAGTAAAGTACACCCTCATAGTACACCACAGCCTCTGGATCGTTACCACATCCGTAATCTCCAGACATAGCTTTTCCAGACTTCTCGTTTACAACACTATCCCCCGTAACAAGCTGACCTCCCTCATTAAGATTTTGAATGATGTTTCTGTTAACGGGATACAAACTCACTTTATGTTCTTGTACAGCATAAAAAGCATCTTCTATATCGATTAGCCTCTGTATAGCACCATACTTATTCTTTATGTCAAAGAAGTTTGCAAGGCTGTTGTTGAATGAGGAAAGAGAGAGTCTGTCGCTATCCATGACATACGCATCGCTGTATGTTATAGACGAATTCCTCTTCACTCTAATTTCATCTTCTGAATAAGCATTAGGCTTACCAAAATCATTTGAGCTGTTTTTTATGAAGTCGTGAAACTTATAATCCTCTACATCATCTATGTAAGAATCTAATCTATTGGAGTTTCCATCGTAATACCCATAGTTGAGTATTCGTTTTCTAAAATAAACATCCCCATCATACAACTCTACCACTGCCTCATTAGATTGAGATGCCGACAACTCAGCCGTAGCCGCAGCATTTAACCTCAAACTTAATGATCCAATTGTCTTTCCAATAGCAATAAACTCATTAGTATTTTCTGTTACTTGTTTTATATCAACTATTTCTGTAGGAAATAAGTTAACAGAAATTTTATCGCCAACAAAAATCTTTTCTGAGCTGAATATAATACAAGTGTTTCCAAGGGTGGAGACGGTTATCCCTGTAAAAGATGTTGCCGTTCTTTGACCAGAATGTTTTCTGTCAGAAGCTCCAGCATTCTCGATGTCAAAACAATCTCCTATTTGATGGTAAACCAAATTATCAGATGAAAATTTAGGTGTTCTAACTTCAACAAGACACTTGTCTCTCCAAGCGTTTCCAGAAGCGGCAGAGGAATCTCCTTGAGCTATAAACTTATTTTCATTATCCTCTGATCTTATTATAAAAAAATCACCCGTCTTTTCAAAACCACTATCTGCTGAAGCTACATTTATTGTTCCAAGTGGATTTTCATCTGAGGTGAGCGTTGTGAAATCTAATATTGGAAACTCAGTATTTACATTTCTCTGTTCACCGACAGAAACAATTTTCATAACATCTCCCGAAGCAAATGAATAAGATATCTCTGGGTTGTAAGTTGAAGAGTAAGAAGTTTCTTTTCCTGAGAACCCCCTAAACGAAACATACTGTCTATTGTTTAAGTTTCCCGTATGAGGAACTTGCAACGTAGATTGTGGACTGAAGTTAAAAGAATCATTCACAGTATATTGCAAGAAGTTGCCCACTGTTGTATTACCCGAATAAACTGGAAACCACTTGACAGCGTTTTCAGGAGGCTTTACCGTTTCTGGTATCCTGATAACCATACTTGATCGCCCCTTCTTCCCAAGTCTTGCCTCGGAATCAAACCAATCCACATGGGCATCTGGCAAGGGAGCTACAGTTGACAGCCTACCATTCTCATCTTCATACACAATACCAAAAGCATGAGAAGCCCCAGCCTTGAATGAAGAAACTTTACTTGCCTCAACTTCGAAAAGTCCGTTAGCATGAAAATTGCCGCCAGTAAAAATACAGACTTCAGAGGCAGAACTGCTTGTACCTGATGTCCTTGGAACTGATGCTCCTTGGCTTGGGGTAAATAGCTGCAATCCATTAAAAATATTGTCTGCATTTTGTATTGTGGGAGAAGAAAATGTCTCCTCTACATTCACCAAACCTGTTAAATCAAAATTGTTATTTGTCGGTTGAGCGGAAACAGAAATAGGCTTTAGAAATAAAGTGACTACTGAATCCCCAGCCAATGCCCCACTGAAACCAGTGAAATTCCTTTGAGCTACAACCTTTATTTTCATTGTTCCAGTATACTCAACACCATGTCGACTCGAAGCTGCCGCAGCAGCATTCACCACCCCGCCTGGTCCACTCCTAGCTGATGTTAGAACAGAAAATTCTGGCAAGTTATTTATTGACGAAACAATGTCATCAACAAAAGCTTCTTTATTTGCGTAATTCTGAGAGAGATTTACTTGAACAATGTCCCCTAAATTTCCAAGCTCATGTCGAAACAATGTCACAAAATCATCACCAATTACACCTGTGTTTTTAATCCTACCATTCTTATAGTAAGTTGCAAATAGATTTGTAAAATTAAAACTCAAGTTAAACTTGACAAATGAGTTGAAATCTTTGCTCGTTATAGATGATAAATCTATTTTAGTAAAATGACTTAAATACTCATCCCTAAGACCAGTGTTTATAGGAAAGCTTATTGGTGTAGAATGGTTGATAAACATACCGCCCTCTATAACACCTGAATCATCTTCTGGGTGAGAAACATCCTCATCTGATGATTTGGGATGATAGTTTGGTAATACGGTGCAATTTTCCTTTACACTACTATCTAAGTCAAACCCTTCAGTGTAGTTTCCGAGAAAAATACGATTTCCTGATATGGATATTGATCTGACATCCATTCCAACAGCATCAAACAGCTTATTATTTTCGTTGTTTGAAATGGGAGTGTAAGCCTTTTCATTTGAAAACTCTATGGTAATCTCATCAAGACCGCTAGACGAGAAGCTTGTATCTACATCTTCAATTATAAAAAATACACCAGAGTTCCCCTCTCTCGCAAGGAATCTTATCTTCTTTATATCAGAATTTATTCTTTTACACGAAACCTTGACTAAGTTGTCTATATCTACTAAATCTAAGTTGTTGAAAAAACCTAAATTTATATGTGATGCTGGTTTTGTAATCTTGGAAATAGGGGATATTGCACTCACCTCACCATCATCATACACATACTGACAAGCGAACTGAAACTGCTTACCCAATAACCTATTTGCTCCTAACTCAGGTCTTGACTCAAACTCAAATGTAGGCGGCTCTAACGGAGGCTTCTTAATAAGCGAAATGTACGCCTCCACGCCTTCGTAGCCGTCAGGATAGTCTCCCCTGATAGCTTTGTCTACATTTATCTTCTTAGGCTCTCCTCTTCCGTTTGTGAAGTATAGGAGGGTGTCCCCATCCTTATCTACAAGCACAGCAGCATCTACATAGTCCGTAGCCTTGAAACCCAAAGTGTCTGCACTTGCTGAAGCCACAGTCCCTGTAGCCTCATTCTTGTACACGGTGAAAACCTTCTCCAGGTTATCATCGTACTTGTATATCCTGTGGTTGTTGTCAGAATTGTGAACGAAGAACAGTATTTCTCCCTTCACATTGTTATGCACACTTCCTATCACCTTGTTGTCACCACTAGGTAGCGGGTCACCAAGCAACCCCACCTGTGTATTCCCTACGACATTCTTAATCACACCAGCATCCCCGTCATCATCAGAGTCAATCCTGATGTTTACGGCATCTGTCATCTCAATCCTCTTTACGAGTCTCTCATCGTCTTCAAAGTTGAGGTATCGTGGTGTTAGCTTATCTATAGCCATATTAAGTCTTCACAGTGCTTTTGAAGTTCTTGTTGATCGTCTTCATAGCCTCCTCCTTAGTGAAGCTCTTCATGCGTGAGTTGGCGAGTCTGCGCTCGTTGTAATACTCTTGTCTTGCACGTTGCTTCTCCACCATAGGAACGCCTGCCTTACGCTCAATGAGCCTGTAGTATATGTAACTCTGCAAGGCATTCTCAGCGTAGATGTGTACGGATGGGTTGGAAGATCGTGCCTCGTCAGCGATGTACTCAATAGCCACCTCGCTAACGCTGTCATTGATGGCAAGGTCAATCCTGTTCTGCTCGTAGTTTACCTTAAACTCACCAGAGTATCGTCCACCTCCAATGCCATAAATCCCGCCCTCCGTGGACTCGTAGAGGTAGTTTCTGTAGATGTAGCTCTGGTAGCCCTTGAAGATGGAATCTCCGTCTCCCACCACCTTAGCATCCACCCTGTCGTTCACCCCATCACCGTCCGAATCGATTGGGTTGTCATTGGAGTCTAGCTTGTACTTCATCGTGTCTGTGATGTACTTATTCTCTCCAAACACATACATCAACCCGTCACTACCAATCACACCTATCTTCGTCCAGTCCACAAAGTCGTCTGGAAGCTCGACAGTTCCGAGTGTCTGATTTGGCGTGAGCAGGAGTGACTTGATGCGCTTCATAATGTCAAAGCCCATCTCCCGTACACCACGCAGGGCAAAGTTCCTGATGACGCTCTCTGTGGCATGGCTAACGTATCCATCCTCATCGTTGAGCAGGATGAATTCATTCACTACATCATCTATGCTTATCGTGTTCCTTGCCATTATTCTTTCTCCTTAACTTGTGAATAGTTGAATACGTCAGAGTCTCTCAAATTCAATCCTATCATGCTCCCTATCTCAAACACCAGCTCGTCTGTGTAGTGTTCCGGCAATTCAAAGTTTTTGCTATTTGCTTCATCTGCCACACCCGTTGTAGAGATGAAAGATATTGATGGTGGGAAAGCCTCCCTTGCGTCCGTGGTGGTGTTCCTTGACTGCGGAATCTTGTAGTATGTCAGAGTGATTTTGTTTACAGAGTCTGGATACACCGTGATGTCCTCCTCCACCATAGCGATGGGGTAGTTTTCCTTTGGCGCAACAACAGGACTCCTAAGTATCCTTCTCAGCTTGTCCTTGTCGTAAATGATTTCAATAGGAATCTCCGTTGCTGTGTTGAATGCAAACACACCCTTTGTAGACAAACTCACCGTTCGGGCGAGGTCTGTGGGCTTGCTGAAAACACTGTTTGCCTTTGTAATGTCAGATGTCTTAATGAAGTATGACAAGTCCTCCTTTATCCTCTTCACCATACTCTTGTCGTCCCCAGGATCAAGACCTCTTAGCCTCAAGTTTTTGCCTTTTACAAGATTGTCAAACATCTTGTTAAAAACCTTTACCTGAGCCAACTGAGCGAACGAATTAAATATACTCGGAGTCACCATCCCTCGCTGGTCTTTATTAACCAAATCAATCAGGGTGTTGTATACGGTGACGATGGATGCTGATGTCATGGAATTCCTTTATTATTGCAAAGATACCAAATAAAAAAGCCCTCATTATGAGGGCTTTAGAGACTAATAAAAAGGGAGAAGCCGTCCAAAGTTCTACTCCCCAGTAATCAATTATTCTTACAATGCGAATATAATGAATTTATTGATTGATTTTATCAAGCTCTGATTCAATCTTAGCGAACGTAGAAGCCCCCTTGTCTGTGAGACAGTGTTGCGTTAGCGTGTTGAGAGATGAATAGCCTGTAGGCGTAGCT
>Ga0208898_1000263_pt1 | contig 42150 bp, 41 predicted proteins | sample VirMetDEL_Mar_4_FD_184513 | JGI IMG/M metagenome (GOLD analysis project Ga0208898, IMG submission 184513) | Aqueous microbial communities from the Delaware River and Bay under freshwater to marine salinity gradient to study organic matter... | ecosystem: Environmental > Aquatic > Marine >... | reverse complement strand
TCTAGCCTATTGAGCTACACGCCCCGTGTATATGGAGCCGACTGTCGGAGTCGAACCGACGACCTACGGTTTACAAGACCGTTGCTCTGGCCATCTGAGCTAAGCCGGCTTAAATGGTCGGGATGGCAGGATTTGAACCTGCGACCTTCCGCTCCCAAAGCGGACGCACTACCAAGCTGTGCTACATCCCGTAAATCGTTCATGGTTCGCCGACCAGGACTCGAACCTGGAATGAAGGCTTCAAAGGCCTGTGTGTTACCATTACACCATCGGCGAAAAGTGGTGGAGATACCCGGAATCGAACCGAGAATTGTAGAATGCAAATCTACCGTGATCCCAATTTCACCATATCCCCATTATATTTGTGGCGGAAGGGGAGGGAGTCGAACCCTCTTGGTATTCACCATCCTCCGGTTAGCAACCGGGAGCCTTTCCGGTCGGCCACCCTTCCAAAATGGCGGAGAGTGTAGGATTTGAACCCACGGTGCTTTCGCACGCTCGATTTCAAGTCGAGTGCTTTCAACCAGACTCAGCCAACTCTCCGAAAATTCTATGGATTATCGTCAACTGTCCCAAAGCATTCGTGGAGTTCAGTTCCGACGAATCTACATATCTCTCCGGTTGATGTATCAACTCGGTAAACAACAACATTCCCAGCAGCAGCGATTCCGTATCGAGGAGCGTCTTCCATTTTAACAGAAAGACCCATTAGTGCTGGTGCAAGCAAAACAGCCGCAGCGACAGCGATCGTTCTCTTTTTTCTCATGCCGAACATCCTTTCACAATAATCGCACCTACAGTAACAATAACTGCTAGTAATGCGACCTGAAGTATATATGCGAGAATGAAGTATGCTGCTTCAGAACATTTCGAGGAGTTCTTCAAATTGCACCACCTCTGCGTTCCAGGCCATCACACACGAAACATAATCACCTTCGTATTTTCCGGGTCCATGATGCCCGCAATCAATACACGCAAGAGAGAAGATATGATTGGGATCTTCGATCATTACGATCTCCGAACAACCACAAATACACTCGATCGGTCTGAACTGCTCTTTCATATTGCGGGTTACGGAATCAGGCAAACGCATAATCACTGCCACTTCTTTCCTTTCTTTCTAGGGAACTCTTTACGACGAATACGGGTATCACGAACATTTCTTCCGTTTGCGATATGATCCGCTACATGACTGGCGCACCAACTTTCAGGTTTCGATACACACTCAAATCCTGCTCCAGCAACCCATCCAACCAGAGCGCGATGATAATCAGAAGAGCTGTGTTGAACATTCGGATTGGCATCAACATGAACCACGATATTACTGTGGTACTCTGGATCAAGAACATTCGACACTTCGGTCGCAACCTCGATTGAAAGCTCAACCTCCTTGAAGAGCTTTTGGGCGAGTGAGCGGTACTCCTGTCCGGGGAAAGCGGAACGGCGATAGTAAGCCATACCACCCTTCCCCGGATTCAGGACTGCTACTGCTGTAGCGAAGACCATTTTCGTTCCGCGAAACTGAGCGTCTGTTCCGATATGAATGTGCCTTGGGCTATCTTCATTTAGACGCAGTATTTCCTTGCAAATAGACGCAATCTTACGCCCGGATATGGTCTTCCATTCAGCCATCATTCATCCATAGCCTCGACATTCCTGGCATGGTCATAGAAGTTTTGTGTTGCTTCTAAGTTTAGCCTAATCGAATCGCGCCGGCCGGCCAACTCATCATACAAATCTTGATTGTAATCGTAGTCAATGCCAGCAGACATTTCGGCGATACAGGCTTTCATTTCCTGCTCGACCTGATCCAACTCTTGTCTTAGCGACCGAATGAGTTGGTTAGGCATCGTCGTCCTCGTCCTGCGACCCATCGTAATACGCTCGATTCACCGCAACAGCGTCCGCTTCAGACGCAACGGGCTGCGCGTCAGCAGGAATAACAGGCGCCGAGCCGTCGGGGGCCGGAGCCGAAACAGCGGCGAGACGATAGCCAACGACCTTGCGACCTTCCTTGACAACCTCAACGTCAAGGTTTGCCTTGGAGCGGATCTCCCAGAAGTAAGTAGAAAGACGATTGGCGACAATCTCTCCTTCCAGAGACTTCAGGATATATTCCTTGGTAACTGCGCCATCGTGAGCGCGAAGAATGTCAATGATCTTTTCAAAATGCTTCTGCTTTGCCATAATATATGGACTCCTGTTTTGGGGGTATATATCCCCGGTTGAATGATGTAAAGGTATGCCCCAATATTGGAGTGTCAACCTTCCATCGAAAGAAAAACAAAATGGCAACTATGCCGCGATCAGCACGAAATCACCGACGTAAACTCCTGAAGAACCCGTCGGGCCTTGAGGGCATTCTTTCGGCTATTCAGGAACGCTCGCTGGATCTTTGCCTTGGACGCACCAGCATCAACCTCGATACCGTTGTCGTCGCCAGCATGGCTTTCTGCGTGAATGAGATACTGCTGGTCATATCCGAGGGCAGAGTTTTCGATCACAACCCCACCATCCTTCCGCCACGCATCCCACTTGGATGCGAACTCGGGGCGCTTGATGGTTTCGGAAGCCTTTTCGGCCGAGCGATTGCGCGGTCGCTTCGGAAAAGCAGCGGCCGCGTCAGCATCCTGCTTGACCAGCATCGTCACGAAGTGATTAGCCCGCTTCGCATCAGAGACGAAGAAGTTGACCACGTTCGCTCCCGTCCGATCCCGAAGCATCTGATTGAGAACCGCAGTCTCGCCCGCTCCGCGAGCAGCGCCATTCATCAGATACTCCCGGCGAGTTTCCTCATCCCGAGCAACGATGGTAGCATAGCGACTCGCGCCGGGTGCGGTGCGATGGCCATCACCATCGGTGAGGAACACTGCATTGACAATCTGCACTCGCGTTTCGTTCTGGAACGTGCGAATGAGGTTGGACGCAAGCACGATCGTCTCGTTCAGCGGCGTGGCACCAAGCGCGAGCCACTTCGGAAGCCCGTAGTTCAAGCGAGAAGAAGTCGGGTCCGCATAGCGATCGAGATTCGCCTTCCAAATCAGAGCGAGCATATCCCGCGAAGCCGAGCGCAGCGTTCGGTTGTCACGCGACGACGCAAGCTGAAGCAGGTGGGGCATTCGGCTAGAAAGCCCGAGCCGCTGATCACCAGAGTCGAAGTTGTGTGCGAGGCCTCGATCGACGATTTCCCGAACCGCGTCCGGCACTCCGAAGCGACCCCAAGCACCAGAGGTGAAGGAATACACATCGTAAGGCACCGAAGCTCGATCGCAGAACGCGAGAAGAGCCCAGAGCTGTTCGATGGTCCCAGACAGGTTATTCATCATCGAGCCTGAGAAGTCGATGAACATAACGAGCCCGTGAGACTTGCCGTCAGGGATGATCGTGTTCTTGGCGAAGATATTCTCGTTCCACTTGTAGGTGTGGAGCTTGTTGGTATCAATCACGCCAGTCGAAGAGGTCATGGCTCGCTTGCAAGCGTCCGCAGCCTTCTTCATCTCGAACTCCTTCAGGAGCAGAGACACGCCCTTCTTGGTCGTCTCATCGAGAATCTTCCGAGAAGCCTTCGCAATGTCCGCAACGTCGCGAACCTCGTTCGACCAGTGAGCCAGAGCAGCCTCGACATGCGCGCTGGTCGGAATCACGAAGTCAGCCGTCGGAATGTCGCCCGAAGCGGGGATGGTCATATTGACAAACGAAGGCTCGCCATAGCTGAAATCGGGCTTGTCCTCGGCGAGCGAGGCCTCGTTCTCGCGGAACGTATCATACGTCACCGCTCCGGGGTCAGCCCCGTCGTCCTCGCGAGAGTTGGACGCAGTAGAACCCGAAGCGTCGCTCGGCTCGTCGGTGAACTCGCCGTTGTCGCCAGACTTGCCCGAAGCGTCGCCGTCGTCTTCGCCCGCGTCATCAGAAGAGTCAGAGGAAGAAGCGTCGGACTCATCACCCTCGCCGTCAGCGTCGGAGGCTGAAGAGTCAGACTCGCCACCATCGTTCGACGAAGAGTCAGACTCGCCACCATCGTTCGACGAAGAGTCAGACTCGCCGTTCTCGTCGCCAGCGCCGTCAGTGGAGTTAGACTCCGAAGACTCGCCAGCGGAGTCATCGGACTCGTCAGAATCACCGGGCTCGTCAGCACCACCATCGGAGTGAGTGTCAGTCTCCGACTGCCGCTCGCGCTCGTCATGCCAAAGCTCCAGAGCAAGCGCCTTGGCTTCCTCGAAAAGCTCAGCGTTGCGAGCCGGATCATCGGAGCAGCGAAGCGCCATGACCCGCTCGAACGTGACCAGCTCGTCATCGGTGAAGGGAACGTCGAGAGCCGTTCCGAGCTTCGCCTTGAGGTTGATCCGGTCGATCAAGGACAGACCAGCAATATCGTCAAGCTCGCCGAAAAACTTGCGATCGACGAGCGACGAATAACCGTCGCGCATCGGCCGTCGAAGACCGGGGAACTTTCGCTTCTGTCCGTTCTCGATCCGAGCGTCCTCGACCACGTTGAGGTATGCGCGCTGACCAGCCGTCATGGAATCGAAGTGATCGCCATCGGGAGTGTAAAGCGCATGACCGGTCTCGTGCCCGACGAAGAGGTCGTAAAGGTCGCCGTCCATGTTCTTCCAAACCGGAAGAGTGAGGACGCGATTCCGAACGTCGAAAGCAGCCGTATTGTATTCGTTCGAGTGAACGACCCGAATGTCCTCGGAAGCGAGGAGCTTCGCGAGACGTTCCTTCGCGGAAACGGACACGCGGGCGAACTCGTTATAACGAGCGATTGCCGAAGTATTGTAGGACAAGTGAAAATCTCCCGATTGAGACTATAAGGTAGCAACCTGAGGGCGGAAGTCAAGGGCTTTCCCCGTGGGGAGCCCAGAAAAAACGAGACGGTCAGTCATTTTTTGAAAAACCCTGTAAAATCAAGGACTTACGCCGAAACACGGTTTTCTTCCCCCTCAAGCTCCTAAAAGGTAAGCACGGCGGGAGGGGTGTCAAGCACCCCAAAGCTGACCGTCGGTCATTTTCCCTCGGGGATCAGGCACTCACGGCCAGCTTGCCTGAGAGGCAGACCGAGTGATAACAGGCCTCGCCACGGAACTCGCCGCCCCAGCTTCCATAGGTCATATCATACTCGGTTACATTACCATGGCAGATATGACATTGCCCGAATATCTCCAAGCGCAATCGGGCAAGCTCATCCTCGACCTCTTCATTGATCAGCCGAAGAGTCTCCGCCTCTATTTCATCGCGCTTAGACATTACTTGCCATCTTCATACAACTCGCAGTCTAGCAGTTTCTCAACTTCACGAACACTCATACGGTTACTATCAATCAAACGATTGACAACTCGTTCAAGGCCAAACTTCACTCCAGTATTCCATCCACGCTTGAATGAAACCCAGGCACAAATCGGAATGAGTGCGCCCTGAATGAAAAACAAAACCGTCGTATCAATCATCATCGACCAAAAAACTCCTCGTATGAAAGGTCGTCGAACTCGTTCATGTCTTTTCGCTTGTTGTGCTTCTTCTTACTTGACTTGTTCTTTTTTGTGTGTTGCCGATCGCGGCGTCGGTCTTTTCGCTCTAACGAATAATCACCGAAAGCATCCACATCGTCATCACCAACTTGCTGATTACGATTACTCATTGGTCTTCTTCTTCTTTGCTGCTGCCTTCTTTTTCTTAGGTGCAGGTTTTGGCTTCTCAGGAGGAGGCCCTACCAAGCCAGGAAAGGCTTTGTATACCAGCTCGTGAGGAACACCGATAATGTTTCCTTCTTTTGCCTGAAGAATCAGCTCCGATTCACTCGGATGTAGATTCTCTAGCATCTCAATAAACACACTTTCACGCTTGATGTTCTGTTGAATCTTTCGCCCAGACTCCTCAAAGAGATACACGAACTTGCGAATCTCTCTGTCCAGAGGAGTACCCATGCCATATGGATCTTGATTCTCTCGAAACGGAGGGCGACCTTCCGGTAGAGCCCAAGTAAACGGACCATAGGCAGATTGTAGAAGTGTCTGTATCGTTTGCTGGACTTTGTATCCAGTCAGCAGAGCAATTTTCTTTGCTTCGTCATCTTCTTTATTGATCTTCTCGAATAGTTCGGGAAGACTCTCACTAAAATTCGGCACCATACTCTCCTAAAATGCGCTGATCTCATCCAACAGATTGATCAGACGATGCTCCACGAAATAAGTGTAAAGGTTCTTCCTTCCACGCTTTTCCGCAGCTTCACTTTCAATGTTATATGTATTTAGGATTTCAGCTCTGATCTCTTCCGGCATTCGGTTGATGTCGATCAGTTCCTCGTTTCGAGCCCAGTTGCGAATAGTCGTTTCGTTGATGAGCTTCGGGTCGCTGTTCGAGTAATCATATTCAACAATACCGATTGTAATCAACTCCTCCAGAGCTTTCGCGCGAAGCTGCTTCTGTCGCTTTGAAGCTACAACGAACGTATCGTCATCAGAAAGAATATTGGGAATCCCATCACCAGAATCACCACGGCAGATGTGTTCTGCCAGATAGCGAGCCGGAGCATCGTGCTTCACAAACTTCTTAAGCGTGGGCGACCATTGTGTCACGTCACCTCGATTATGAAGCTGAATGAAGTCTTTGTCGCCAGAGATAATCAGCACCTTCTCGCCACCGACGATCTGGCACTTGTCAATCACGATTGCACCGATAATGTCGTCTGCTTCTGCGCGATTGACACGAAGAGTAGCATAGGGGAAGTTCTCCCGCAGCTCTTTCTCGATCTTGCCAAATGCTTCAAACACCTCATTCCAATCGAGCCCACTTGCAGCGCGAGCCTTCTTGCGAGCAGCCTTGTAGAACGGAAAGCGTTCTTTACGCCACGAGTGGCTATCGTAGCACAGAACCAGTTCTCCATAATCACCTTCAAACTGATCGCGATAGCTACGCAAAGAATTGAGGATCATGTGTCGAAGAATGTTTTCATCGACATTCATTCCTTTCATCCACGAGTTGATACCAGCCATTAGGTTGGCGATTTGGATTTGAGACATATCTACGAGAATCATTTTACCACCAGTTAGGAGCAGGGCGAGACTTATTCCACTCTGCGAAACGAGCCTTGTCGCCTTTGTAATAGTTACGGTAGGCAGCGATCGAGTCACCCTCTACCTTGTATTGATCGGGCATACATTGAGGAGGTTCAGTAAACTTGCCCGTCTTAATGTTGCGCGGAAACCAACCAAGAGCGTCGCGCAACTTTAAATCGGACATATGAACCTTACCATAGCGATGAGTATACTCGTCGCATAGACCAAGAAAATGATCGTATAGCCAAGAGTAATTTGCCGAAGCAGATCGTGTCCAGATTGTGCTTGGATGATTCAGGTGTGCTTTCTTATAAAAGTTTTTAGGTACATCGTCATCATCCAATTCCCGATGAGCCGTACAGAGCATCTGCGCGCTTTCGAGAATCATCTTGACCACATGCTTGTCACAACTCATTTGAGCGGCAACGTATGGGTCGGAATCGAGATAGAAAATGTTCATCGTCGTCTCTTTGCTATTCGTTTTAGATCAGTTAAATTGTTTGCGATTATTGATAGGCTGATCGCGATCCAGAACAATACTGGAAGAAACACAATACCCAACCAAACTATGTTGGTCATTTATTCCTCCCAATGAACCGGGCAATGATACGATTCCACCGAGCATGTGCAGGTACAATCGCAAAACCGCATGATCTCGTCTACGAGTATCATAATCGAGATTCTAGGATCTTCATTTGTTTGAAGCCGCTGACTTTCAGTTCCCAAGTCGTATGCTTCACGCACAAGTTTTGCTACACGATCTCTTATTGTCACTTGATTGCCCTCAGGATTATTTGATTTTTGTTGATTCGACCGGTCACTTCTTTATCCTTTGCGTTAATGTTCGGCATGATACGTCGCAGCTTGACCTTTCCGCCAGACAGAACGTCAGCGATAATACCATCAGTATACTGCTCGCGCACCTTCTTGCTGGTAGATACATCAGGATCAAAATCCTGAAGTGTTGATCCCTTGACAGATAATCCGATATGAGCCTGATAGTGGAACAGGAAACGAGTCTTGGTATCATATACCCACAACTGCGTCGCTCCAACAATGTTCGCAGGATCAATCGAAGTCAGCTTGCCATCTTCACTCTTGTCGAGATACCTCAAGTTAGCCACAAGCTGCTGCGGAGTCTTTGCCTTTCGCTTGCGCGGCTTGCGCGTTTGTTTGACTGAATCAATCCTCTGTAGTGTAGCATACTTCAGAGAATAAAGGAAGTCATAAAACTTCTTCTGCTGCGATTTGGTAAGATGTGAATATGCCTCGGTAAGCTGATCATCCTTGCGTTCCAGCAACTCCTTGATCTCAGCTAGATTGGTATCAAGGAACTCAATAATCAGTTTAGCCTGAGGCACTTTGACATCATGGTGAACGAGAAACTTCTTGGCATCGAGCTTGCTCTTTTTACATTTGTCGGCTAGAAAGGTGTCAATCTCTGCTTCAAGGTGCCCAATGATGAATCGCGTCTGGTCAGCGATGCGTTCCTGAATGCTCAGAGTCTTGACCGTGATGTTCGACGGAATACGCCCAAGGATCTCATCAAGCTCAGCTTTTTCCTTCTGCTTTTCTTGAACGAGAGAAATGATCTGGGGAATGCGCTTGGTCAGCAGTCGCCGAACATAAGGCCCGTGATCATAGCCATCTTCAATGCAACGCGCGAGCGCACCATCCAAGTCTGTGATGAACGGAGTACCTGCTCGCACGAGAGTAAAGTCATCTTCACTCAGATTGGCTTTGGCAAAGTCAAAGAATGATTGCCGAAGTTTAGGAGTGGCAATGTTTTCTTGATACCAACGGGGATGGTTCTTGATCGCTTCTGCGCGATCGACTTCGGTAAGATTGCTCCAATCGTCGATGACCGGAGCGGTAATCTTTTTGCGTGCCAAGGGACACTCCTTCTCGTGATTTGACTATAAGATAATCCCCGAATGAGGACTGTCAAGTCACTCGTCGAAGAAAAGTAACTGGTCGCGAACGAAATCACACTTTTCACCGGGGAACAATACTGGCGGCAATGTTAGAAATGGCAAATGCGCTCTGGTTACCCCTACAATGTCGCTGAAGTTATCTCGGACATAATCTACCGCTTCTGCTGGCCATTGTTTTGGGTCAAACTTGAACTCCGGTTGATTTGTTGTTCCTACGGAATTCGTCTTGTCATAAACGTATATATCAGTCGTGTCTGTGCTGACATACTGAAGATTACCCAAAAGATGATGCTTGATGCCCCAGAGCATGTGGGTAAAGTCATCAGGTATCATGGGATATTCGAGATGATGAAGATCGCGCTCAACAGCGTTTGCGGATACGAACAGAGTTACTTCTCCACCGGGGCACCCGTTTTCGATCCCCGCATAAATGGGATACGTCGGAACAGGGTATTTCCAGTTGAAGTTGCTATGTAGATGTATTCCGGGGATCAGTTCTATACTTCCATTCGGATTTCCGCTCGGCCCCCGACGCACGCTGTCTGCGTTTGATCCGACTCCACAATAATCTGTTTCGGGAGCAAGCATCAGAATGTCGCTGATTACCTCGAACGCGCAAGGATACAACAAATCGTCTGCGTCGATCATAATCAGATGTGTGTATCCTTCATCACGGTAACGATCGCGAAACAACTGAAGAACGCTATTGTGCCCCATTCCATTTCCGCCATTGCTTTCTGTGCGAATGACTTCATGCTCTGATATTATATCATCAATCGTTTTATGATAAGCGTCATCATTTGTATTACAAACGACCTTCACATCCCACTCAAATGGATGCTCTTCTTGGTCGCGAATACTATTCACACATCGCGTAACCTCTAACGGTCTGGTCAAATCAGAACACAGAGGAGCAATCAAAAACTTCACCAAATTACCTCATTTACTTTCCATGTAAATTTATCCAAACTTCGTCTTGTTTGACCTGTTCTTCAATCCATTTATAAGTAATTTCCATCCCCGTTTTTATATCATACTTAGGCACCCAACCTAAAGATACAATTTTATCGGTCGTATTGTGTCTACCAACAACACCAACGGGACCATCAATGTGCTTCTTTTGAACTGTCTTACCGGAAACTTCTGCAATAATGTCAACCAGATCATTGACTGTAATCAACTCATTGGTTCCAATGTTTACGGGTTGCCCATAATCTGATTGCATCAGTATATATATGGCATCACACAAATCATCCACATAAACAAAGTTCCGTTCAGCTTCACCGCTTCCCCAAACTTCAATTTCTCCTCCTCGACTCGGAAGCATTGCAATCTTTCTGCACAAAGCAGCAGGAGCTTTTTCTCTACCACCTTTCCATGTAGTTTCCGGTCCAAAGCAATTTTGGAAACGAGCGATGCGAACTTCAAGATCCGTGTTTCTTGCTACCGCTAACGCAGTCCTTTCAGAAAATAATTTTTCCCACCCATACTCATTATCTGGATTTGCTGGATACACATCCTCCTCAGAAACAGCTTCAGATCCAATCTCTTTGTCGGGATACACACAAGCCGATGAAGAGAAAAAGTATTTCTTAATTCCCTTTTCAACCGCAGCTTTAATCATGTTGATGTTTATCAAAGCACTATTGGTCATAATCGCAACTTCAGCCGAGCTTATGAAACCCACACCACCCATATCAGCAGCTAATTGATACACCTCGTCAAAGGAATCATCTAAAACAACATCACATACTTTGGAGTCAACTAAACTTCCAACCAAAAACTCGTCAGCATGTGTATTGCTATGCCTTGGGTAATGGGTATCTACACCACGAACCCAATAACCCTCACGCTTGAGCTTCTTGACAAGATGCGCTCCAATAAATCCGGCTGCACCACAAACCAAAGCTCTTTTTTGATTATTCATAAAAGCTCCATACGATCAAAAACAATTCAACGAGTCGGCTAAATCAGTAACCATATCAACATTAACATCCTGATGATTTCCAACATAAACACAATTATAGTTTAGATATTCTACATTTTTTAGATCAGTTTTATTGCATTGATTTATTTGGAAAATAGGATGTCTGCTCAAGTTGCCACCGATGAATGGTCTACTTTCGACGTTCAATCTATCCAACAAAGATTTGACATCTTGCAAGTTTCCATTTTTCGGAATAATTGGTAAACAAAAAGAACTCAATCCATAAGGCTCATCAACTGCAAAATCAAAATGATACTTACTATTATCTAGGCGACCATAAAATGCTCTATAATTTTCGTTTCGACTTTCAATAATGGAATCGAGTCTGGGAAGTTGCTCCAAACCTAACTTTGCATTAAGATCGCTGCTTCTCACATTATATGCGTCTCTAATAAATGTAAATCTTGGATCACACTCTTCAAAATGATATTCAGGTCTACTCTGAACTTCTGAAGGTAACTCCCGAAGCATTCCGTGTGATCGAAGAAGTAAAAATTGATTATACAATTCTTCATCATTCGTGCAGACCATACCACCCTCTATGGTCGTCATATGATGACCATAGTAAAAAGAGAATGATGACGCTACTCCAAAGTTTCCAACTCGAACATTCTGATAAGTTGCTCCATGTGACTCACAGCAATCTTCAACTAACGTAACATTATATTTTTCACATAAAGCCAGAAGCTCCTTGGTGATAGCAGGAATACCAATGAAATGAGTTAGAAATAATACGCAGTTTTCATTCTTCTGAAAAATGTCTTCAAGATACTCCAGCTTTGGACCGAAGTTGTGAAGATCAATGTCACACAAAATCAATTTTAGATTATTTTGAATGACAGGAGATACATTTGTAATCCATGTCGAGGCTTGACAAACCCAAGTCTGATTCTCTTCAGCCAAAGCTCTGGCAATCAATAGATTGGCAGAGGAACCTGAATTGACAAATACAGAATACTTGCATCCAAGCCATTCCGACCAACGCCTTTCAAATTCCTTGACAACTGGACCCTGCGTGAGTTTTCCCGAGTTCAAAACGAAGTTACTCAATACACTTCGATCATTCTCTGATATTGCGTTATCGGTCATTAAATTCCACGACATCAAACAACATCTCCTCATTTATACACAAACACCATTTTTATAATACTCAACTACTTCCAAAATAACCTCATCTACTCCCTTTGTTGCTTCCCATCCGAGTGTCTTTTTAATTTTTTCACTATTAGGAATTTTCTCTGGTGCTTCTGCAAACAAAGGACCATGAAGTTGAATTGGATCAACATTAATTATATTAGATTTCGTTTTAGTAATTTCTTTTACCTTTTCTGCAAGATAAAGAATACTTCTTTCGTTTTGTTCATTACCTATGTTCCATTCTTCGTTCCAATTTTTATTATCGGCAATGGATGTCAAATAAATCCCATTAACAATATCTTTAACCCAAGTGAAAGCTCTCAGTTGAAACCCATCATAATAAACTGTAATGTCCTCTCCACTCAATGCTTGAGTGACGAATCTAGGAAGAACAAATCCACCATCAGGAAGCTGATATTTACCAGTAACATTAAATGGTCTGATAATTTGATACCTGAAATCTGAATCAATCTTTGCTTGATTAGTTAGGACAATTTCAGACAAAAGTTTAGCGATCGCATACTCATTTCTAACCGTAAACTCACCATGAAGAATTTTATCGCTCTCTTCCTCAAGGTATGATTTTTCTTCTCGATGACCATATATTTCAGATGTAGAGACAAATATCAAAGGGCAATTATTATGCTTTGCCGTATTGATCGCCCAGTAAATATCATCAAGAATAATTCTTGCCATATTACCAGAATGTTTGAGAACCCCGACAGGCCCAACGGGAGATGCAAGATGAAGGACAAGATCAACTCTTGGTAGTGTTTTATAATCCGTTTTCAAAATATCATTCTGAATAATTTCCACTCCATCTAAAATAGAATGATTCAATGGAATAGCATTCGTAGACATATTATCTATAATACAAACATCCCAACCAATCAATTTCCATTTCTCGACACAATGAGAACCAATAAATCCCATACCACCTGTCATTAAGATTTTAGGCATTACAAATACTCTTGACCAAAGGTATATAATTCAGGAGTGCCATATTTGTGAATATATTCCAAATAATTTCTCTGCTCTAAAATTTTATCATAAACAGATGGATCAAATGCCCAATCACCAATAGCATGAGATGGCGTATCAACTTCACAGAAATTCAAATTATTCATAACGGGATCATAATAAGAATTAATTTGTTCTGGTGTCTTTCCATATTCTTTATATTCAAGAACTTTATACCATAAACTCTTTAGAGCATAGTATTTTAGATTAATAGCTTGAAGATGAATAAAGCCAACATCCTGAATAGCAACTGAAGGCAGGTCTATAGGAGGAGTTCTAGGATCGTGAAATTCTCTTTTTGTTAAATCAAATTTTCCCGTGTGTTGAACGGGAAAAATAAAATCCCTGTAGTTATTGACATACGCAGGATCTTGTCTAATTTTACTTAAAGACCCTACAACATTATACTGATACACATAGAGTTGATAATTAAGTGCATTATCCATAATCCAATCAAACTTATCGACGAACGAACGCGATAATAGTTCATCCGAGTCTATTGAAATAACAATATCAGCACCAGATTCTCTACTGTATTCTAACAGCGTAGATCGACATAAACCTTCGTGATGAAAATCATCATCTCTTCTCAGAATTGTGGCCTCGTCTCCCAAAAAATCTTTAATTACTTCAACGGTGCTATCCGTAGATCCATCATCAACAAAAACAAATTCGTCTACATCATATTCTTGCCAAAATGGAAGCACATGCTCTAGTAATATTTCTTCATTTTTGATTTGTGTATTCGTATGAATCTTCATAGTTCTAGCCCAAAATTATTTGATCTTCTTTCATAAAAAAGTTTTTCATCATGGATACGATCATCATCTTTATCATTATCAAGATTCAGTTGATCATACCCATTTCTTCTACCATCCCATCCTTGTGCATGAGTCCAATCTGGATGCTCGTGAACAAATAAAACATCTTCAGAAAAAATAAGACGATCTAGTCGGTCAGCAACTTCAGTAAATTCTACATCTGCCCAAAGAATACGATACTCGGGATGATATATGTAGTTGAATCGTTCATAATACTTTCGACCCATGATCGAGAGTGTGTCAATGTTCGGCTGATACCCATCAAAGAACCATATGACACCATCATAGTTATCGAAAGTGGAAAGTTCCTCAACGATTCGAGTGTTCCATCCCGCAACACGACAAGTGAAATCATCAGCTGGCTGCATTATAATGTCATAGTCACTAGGAGCATACTCCATATCTCGATTGATGGAGCCAATCTTTCCAGCTCGTTCGGCAAAAATTACATTTGCTCCAATTTTTTCAAGAAACTTGCCCTCTGACTTCACATAGTCTTTCATTGTGTCGTCATCATCGTCACATGAAATGAGATACGTTACCTTTACGTCATCTGATTGATATTGAACAAATGATCGTAAACTATCATCAAATTCATTTGGTCTAGTTCGAGTGGGAAATTTACATAGAATATGAGCCATTACTTATTCTCCAACATCTTTGTAAGCATTGCAGTCCATTGTGCAGCACGAAGATCCCAACCATAGAAATACTGATAGTAGCTTCGCTGCATTTTCAAGACATTCTGGTAAAATGGCAGACGAAAACAATCCATCGCGTGATTCAGAACACTCGTGAATAGTTCAACATGCTTCTGCGGATTAGAACTCCACTCATACATGAATGCGAAATCGCAAGCTGTTTCGGTAAGTGCAGCGTAGTTCGGAATGACCGGAAGCAAACCAGCACACATCGACTCGATCAGAACGCGACAGCTCGTCTCTTGATAGATGGAGGGATATGCGAGAATGTCGGTGTGGATAAGCTCATTACGGAGCTTCGCGTTCATCACGGTCCCGTGGAGCTTCACACCGTCAATGCCACTCAGCTTATCAAACAACTCCTGAAACGCAGCATCATTATCCTTCCATCCGTAAAGCTCGAATGAAGAATAGATGTCAACGGTAAAGTCCTGACGATGCTGCCGCAGCACATGGAGCGCAGGATACAACAAGGAAAGACCACGATGAGGAGTGGAGAAGTATGTTAGACGAATCGGCTGATCTGGAATCGGGTCGGGGCGCGCATCCATAATAGGCTCGATTGCGTTCTTGATGACAATGCCTTCATCAAGCGGAACGCCAAGCACTCGATTGTATGCGTCGCGCTGCCAGTTAGAAACGAAGACGATCTTGTCGAACTTCTTTCGGTATTCTGCATTAGCCAGCATGGCTGACTCTGGATCTTCAGGAAGATCGTGAAGCCAGAGAATAGTAGGGCGATCATCAAACATATCTTCGCGAACACGCGAAGGAATGATATTAAACTTATCAAAGAGGTCAGGGTCGATACGCGCTTTCAGCTCACGATAAAGCTGCTCGGTTCCGCCATTCGAGTTGGGGTGAACAAGTGTCTTGTCTTCTTGGTCATTCTTGATACTAAGCTCAAAGCTCATCGTGCCCTCCATATGAGTCAGGGGACCACGGCTGATCAGACCGCAGCCCCCTGACTCGAAACTATATTAGACCCGACTCGGATGCAGCTCCGAAGTTTCTAATATAGCATTATCAACTAGGATTAGTTGAACGATCGCATTCCATAGGCAGTCTTGCCCGTAGCGGTCGTCTCCGAGAAAATCTCGTGATTGCCGTAAGCCTCGACAACCGAACGAATGTCGGAGATCGTTGCGCGGAGATTAGCGACGCCGAAGCGCGCCTTTGCCTGTGCAGCGGTCAGGGTCTTCCCCGAAGCGAGATAGTCAACGACCTTGCGGTTGGTAGAAGTAGAACGAAATGCCATAGTATATTACCTTTCAAATACGACAGATTTACATAAAGAACAAAGGGGCGCCGTCGCACCGTCCGCTCTGTTCTTATTACTATGTAGTCAAACTACACAGAAAAACTAACTACCATTTTTACTTTTATTCAAAATGGCGCAAATGGCGTGCGTTTCACATTTATGCTCCGCCATTAACTCTCTTGCTCGCTGAAGGCGAACTTGTGCTGAGTTCACACGATTAATACCAGCGATAACATTCACGTCATCAGCCTTTTCTACCTTTCTCTTTTCAGCATTTTCTTCTGCCCAAAAAAGACTTTGATTTGCCTGTTCAAGCTCACCTTCGGCTGAGTTGAGCTGCCATTCAATAACGCATTTGAAATTTCTATTCTTCATCATGTCCCATATTATAGCTCCCAATTGGAGCATGTCAACAATCATTTTGAAATAAGTCAAAAATGGTATGCTTGCCATTTTGATTGCCTATGAAATTGGCAAGTGTTTTTTGTGTCTTTGTCTTATATATAGAGATGTAGTCGGCCGAAACCAAAGTAGATATAGTAATAAGGTAGTAGCTACGCTACGCATCCCTTAAGGGATGCTACTCCATATTTACAGATATAGTAAGCATCCACAATGTCAGATACCGGAGAGTTTATCTTACCCGCTTTCGGAGATAGCTTCATCATCAAGTCCTCTCCTGTCTCTTCAATAAATGCTTCATACATTGCCTCTTTATTGGAATTGCCTTTACCTGTTGCAAATTTCTTCACCGCAGTTGGAGCAACAGTTTCATAACTGACTCCAGCATTATATAGCTTATGTTTCAGTATGGCAGTGTTCTCAGCAATGTGGAATACTTTACCAGAAGCACCAAAAGCATAACCTTCAATGAAGATAGAAATTTCATTGTTTGAAGATAGACCCAACGCATTGAATATCACCTGTTCTGCCCAATATGCGATCGAACTATATCTTCCCTCATCCGTTGTCCAGAGTTTCGGGTAGTTTTCAGATATGATTACGCCATCGTTGTAGGCTTCGTGCATTTTCTTGCTTGCGAGAAAATGACACTTCGTATTACTAAACTTGAACTCATGGTCTGTATTATATAGACAGATCGCAGGAGATGTCAGAGAATAGTCAATGCCTACGACTAACATTGGTTAATCCATCATTGGCTCTGAGCAGAACGGGCAAAACGCATGATCCGCTTCCAAAAGATCATCGGCTAAAATAACGATGAACTCCGCTTCGCACGCTCGACATATTCTTGGGTCAATGTCATCCCAGTCAATATCCAATTCATCCATTATACTTCGCATCCTCCTGCTGCACACGCAAGCTCTTGGCTTCCTGTGGTTTGATCAGATACTTCATACTCGGATAGATCAGCCCAGTCTACATTCTGTGGCATCTGCTTCAAAACTTTTTCATATCGTTCCTTATCGCAATCTTGATACGGAGCCTGTTGATAAATGTGCCCAACGAATGGCAGGAATGATACACCACTCATCTCATCGAAGTGCTTGTATACCCACGCTCCAACTTCAAACCACTCGTGTTCCTTGACTGAGATTGTAACAGAAGGCTTGTGTTCGCACCAATGTCGTTGATATGTCAGCCACAACTCAAGCTGCTCGATAGCAGTCAGATCCTCTCGAAAGATTGCGTTCTTTGGGCACTTGATGGGAAACGAGAAAACATAGTTATGATCCGGCTGCATCACATCATCCTCAACCGGAAATCCTTTCTCTACCATCATACGCGCAAGCGGATCTTTCTTATCTGCTCGAATGGTACGAATATAGTATTCGCTGTGACGTGCATGAATACCACTCGCTGCATCCACGAGCTGCGATACTGTTCCCGAAGGCTTGACGCAAGTAATCGCAGCAGACTGGTTGACACCGAAGTTCTTTGCCCACTCTGCATTTGTTTTGATTGCTTCATTGCGAAGCTCTTCAAGGCGATTCGCCAATCCAACCTTCTTACCGTTAGTAAGATTACAATCCATGATGCCTGTCATCGAAACACCAAGCAATCGTTCCTCTTCGCAGTTCTTCTTCCATGCTGCACTAATGAAGCGGAAGTTGGTCAGCGTTGATTGCATTGTTCCGAGAATGGTAGCAAGACGAACCTTTCGCTTCAGCGACTCTTCAGTATCATCTGCGCGAACCACAACTTCACTCAGATTACAGAACTCGCGAGGGCGAAGAATAATCTCGGAGCAAGGATTTGTTCCAAATTCCCACTCAGCATCTCGTCTACCATTCTTCAATGATTGCTTGATAGAAGCAGCACGCGAGAATATACCACGTTCTCCCGACTTTGATTCGTAGAGAGACAACCACTCCTGCATGAAGATACCCATCTCAGGCTTCTCATTATATACAGCAGAGTTGTTAGCCAACGCTCGCTGCCCTTCTGTATCCCACCACTGCCCAGTCTTTGCGTGTCGCATTCTTTCATCAGAAAGATTAGACAGAGAGATCAAGGCAGACCGACGAACACCACCGACAACGATCGACTCTGCGATCTTGCATACAATGTCGTGACATTCGAGCGAAGTTAACCTGCGACCAGCCGCACCTTTTAGCGTGTTCACGCAAAACCTAAAAAGCGTGTCCAGTGGCTCGGGTCCAGATGCGCGGCCGCCAAATGTCTTCAATGGCGCGCCAGCGGGTCGCAGGCGAGACAGATCCCATCGAGGAACTTGCCCAGCATAGAGCATGGCAAGAAGCTCGCGAAGAGCCTTTGCCCATCCTAACTTGGAATCGGGAACAACAATAACGGTATCGGTTTGATTAAACTCATCATTCACAATACCTAACTGTTGAACATAATGCTCCTCAACCGAGAAGCCAACACCTGTGCCGTTCATCAGAATATACAACACTTCGTCGAACGCACGAAGATTGTCGATAGCCACATACGAGCAGTTATAACCTGCGATATTTTCACGAGCCAATGCGTCACCTGCTGTCATCAGACAACGCATAGAAGGCATCACCTCAAGATTCAATACAGCTTGTTCTAGCTCATTGCGTGTCTGCGCTGATAGCTTTCCTGTGGTATTCTCAACTAGATGCCATTCAAAGAAGTCGAAATAACGCTTTACCGTTTCCTCCCAAGTTTCACGACGGTTCTTCTCAGGAAGCCATCGAGAGTATCGTGAAAGGTGAATGTAAGACTGGTAGAGCGTAGGTAGATCGACTGACATTTACTTTCCTTCCGTAAGGGCAGCCCAGCTTGCTGGGAATAGGGGGACAAGAATGCTCGCCCATATATGAGCAAGCTCTTGGATTTCTTTCTGTGCTGTTTTTTCAGCGCGGAGTATATATGCGCGAGCCCACGCAGATAATGATCCTGTCACATAATATGAGGTATACATGGACTGTGGAAGAACCATGCGGGCTTGCTCATTACAAACTCCCGATTCCATGAGTTTCTTATATAGGGATAATGACATTTCGTGATGTGCTTCAACAGCTTCAGTCAACCACGGCTCCTCTACAGCATCACTTGATGATCCCTGCTTGACATTTTCAGCAGAAGCTCGCCACTCCTCGGGAATGAAGAACTCTGGATCGTCGGAAACATATCTCCGAGACACCTCGTTGTAGGTGAACCCAACGGTGTGCTTGAAACGCTGACGCGCAACAAAGATCGGCACAGTCTCACGCACGGTGATTTGCGGGTGCGTGAAAGGAGTGAAGTGATTATGCGAAGCTAAGTATTTGATGAGCTTTTCATCTCTGGCAGAGAACTCCGTAGCGTGTTTATCAAACGAAACCCGCGCAGCATTTACAACGGTTAGATCAGATCCCATGTGATCCACATACTCAGCTCTCATTATCTACTCCAATCATTTATTGCCAGCTCCGCACTCAGACCACGTTCCGTATTTAGATCAATGATCTTCTTCACGTCGATGCCAGCCATCACCATATCATTTACATCTTTCTGCTCAATCTGGCTTGGCCAGACACAAACAGAATATCCCTCAGACACGAGCTTTCTCAGTTTCTTTATATTCTCGCGATTGCGAGGCTCGTTGTCAAACACAAATACCGTATTGTGCTTGTCTACAATCTCGGTCATCTTGGCGAGATCAGATCCACCAACAGCCAGAGCGTTGGGAAGAAACATCGAGTCGAACTGCCCTTCTACAACATATGTATACTCCGTAGACTCCCACTTGTCGAGCCCATATATCAGAGGATCTTCGGTAATCTTGATGTGCAGATAGCGCAATGCGTCGGGGGACAAGGCTCTCCCAGTTAATCCGACAAGGTTTCCAGTCCGGTCCGTGAAGGGAATCAAAATTCTTGACACCCCTCCTCTAATCCTTCCAATATAAGCAGTAGAGAGCTTCTCCAGCACGTTATCATCGTCACAATAGAAAAGCCCACTTAAATCGTCAATCTTGCGCGAACGCATATACTGACACGCTTTGTGATCGTTTGGAAGATCAGAAAGTCTTTTTACACCATCGAGCGCAAGCAGCACTTTTGATGGCGAGTTTGCTTGAAAGAGAGGGGCTGGAGTGATCAGCTTCTCCACAGATTTCTTCTGTGGCTTGTTGCCGAACTTTGCTTCAAACATCTCCATTCGGTATTCGTCAGCAAGACGAGGATCAACCGAACGCAGAAGATTGCCAATACCGCGACTGTCGCCGCAGTTATGACATTTGAAGATCAGGCGATTATCCGCAGGAAAAACATACCCCCGCGCACGAGTTTGATCCCGTTCAGAATCACCACAGATAGGGCAACGAAAGTTGAACAGATCATTGCCTTTATCGGTAAATAGATTGAGCTGCGGAGATAATAGCCGAAGGTATTTTACGTCGATATACTTCATACTGAAAGTATAATCACGCGAAGCACATATGTCAAGTGTTTCTACTCAGCTCCGTTGATATAATCATTCACAGCATTACAATACCGCCGATATTCGGCAATCTTCTCGAATACCTTATCTGATGGTAGCTCGCTGTCCATAAAGGCAATCAATTCTGCCCGATCATCCGACTCCCAGATAATATCACATCTTGGAGGTTCATAGGATACCACAACATCAGTTTTCCACCAAGGAGCGCATCCGGTGTTTAGTAGCACTATCATTACTATTATGTAGTTTTGTTTTTTGTTCATGGTGTCAGCTCTCGATAAGTAGACAATCTCCAACCAGCAGGAATAATATTACTTGCATTTTCTGTGACTGGCGTACCATTGGTTTGAGATGGTATTATTTTTATTTGTTTGATATTGTTATTCCCCGATGGATCAAGATCATCGAGGCTTAGCCAACCTTTAACATACGATGTATATGTATCCGTTCCACCACCGGGATTGTATATAAATTGTCCTTCCATGTCTATGAACATTCCAGAGTTCTCGGTCGCTTGTGTTACTCTCATCTCAAGTCTTTTTATTCCTATCGTTGAATTTCCTGAGTTATCACCTCTAAAATAAGGAATTGCATTTACACCACCATGGTTTGCTGACGGTACACCTCCACCTCTATCCGACTCTGTTCGGAAATGATAACCTTCATTTATATATGTGGTCCCCGCCGCTCCGTTTATAACTTGTATTCCTATTGCATTAACACGTTCAGTAAATATTATATCCTCAAACACTATTATTAAATCCTCATTAACGCCAGCCTGGCTTATTAAAACATCTATAACATTCGAGGCTGTTGGCCAAGGATCTATAGACACAGACATCATTTTTCTGTATGTGTTTGTTTTAGTGCTAATATATTGTGGCTCCCCGGACGGCGTGTCAGTGTTAATTCGCAGGAGGTCTCCACTCGCGACCTCCTCGGGATTTATAGCACCTGCCTCTATAAAGACATCCGGCAGGTCGCTGAGGTTTGTTGTCCCTGAGGTTTCATTATCCAAACCCGGCTCCCAGCGAGCACCATTCCATTTTAATACCCTGCCGATCGCCAGGGCGACCTGGGTAATGGCTGGATCTGTTATGACATTTGACAAATCTCCCAATTCTATTCCTGAACCTGGATTACCAGGCTGGTATTCTTGAGCAACTGCGTCGTATACTAGGGTGTTACCGGCTGCGGGGATTGCCGATGATACATCACTCAAATCGCGTACACTGGTTGATGTACCTGGAAGTTCCCAAACATCAGTTCCGTCCGAAATAAATTCAATAATAGATCCTTGTGGAAATATCTTTGGAGATCCTGATAGGGTATGTATTCTACCATATTCGCTCCGGTTGGTGCTGGTTGGGTAGGTGCTTCGATTACTGGTATCCAATATTTCAAGTCCGTTCGGATCGTCAACCTTGATTGAAAATTTCGATCCGGCAGGGGGGGCCGGCCGATTTGGTGTTGTATCATCATCTACATGAAAAGTTTCAATATCCCAGCCAACGCCGTTAGAAGGATTAGTAGTATTAGTTACTACATTCAATGCTCCAATCGTTACATTGGGTGCATACGGTCTCGCGAGACGCGGCTCGTTAGGAGGTATGGTGCTAAGAGAATTGAGATCAATATTTTTTACCGCTGACGCTGTGTTTGTGCCTACTATAATACGCCCATTTTGATTTCCTCCGACTAGATTAACACCATCTGGGAATACATTTCCAGTAGCAGTCATGGTAAGCGTATTCTCAGTAGTTCCTGTAAAATTGATTGCGTTGGTGGGCTTTTGTGAGGCAGCATTGTCGCCTGTATAACTATAAACCTGCCCCGGAATCCAGTTTTCTACGCTATCGTCCCACTGATTATTATTGAAGTTGATTTTTCCTTTTGCATTGTCAACGCTAACCATACTTGTCCAACTTCCATCACCAGCATAACGATTAACAACATTACCATCAATGATGATATTATTAACACTACCATCCATTTGCAAAAATGCTGCGGGCTGCGCGGTTCCGGTTGTAACTATGCCACCGTCAGCCCTGTTATTGATGAACCCAACATCATATATTTCAGCATCGGTTCCTCCAATCGCCGAGCCCGATGATGAAGCTGGAGGAAGATCCTCAATGACAAAAACTGGTGCGTTCTTTGGAACAGTGAATGTATTTTCTACAAACCTAATAGCGTGCATGTTACCTCTGTCATGAATGGCATCACTAATTCCACTAGCGCCAAAGGTTCCGTCTCCTCCATATACAGCAAGTTTTACATGAGGAACACCATCTCCACTCCAATCAAACTCGTTGTGTGTGAAATGAACATTATGAAGAGATGAGTTCTTGTCTGCGCGGATCAAAACATTTCCACCATAGATTTGATTATTTGTTACATATAGTCCACCTACTTGGGATGGGTTTCTTGATGCTCCATCAAATACAAGATCATTTCCTTCAGCGCGAATTGTAATAGCTCGATATGGTGTGATTGCTGCTGTTTCATTGCCAGGCCCTTCTGGTGTTGCACCGTTTACGAACGTGGTGGCGTCTGTTGGTGTTCCTCTAAGATCACAGTTATCTACCCAAAGATCCCCAACAAATCCTCCAGCGTCACTATTATCTGGATTAGGAACAGCTTGAAAAGTAATTCCTCCAGTTATGAATGAACAATCTCTAAACACAATATGTTTAGAATTGGTAACGACGACGGCATTATTGTTGTAGTCGATTGTCTGAGTGGCACCGCCTGCTCCGGTGTATAAGGTACTTTGGCCAATTTTGCGAGAGATATGGAATCCTTCAAAAAACAATCTATGACGGGGCCATACAGAATTATTAGCGGCGCCAACTTGAATAGCATACATATCTGGATGTGGAGGCCCGGACCCGTAATGGCCATTCATTTCAAGTTGAAAGTTCTCAAAGCGTCCTCCAAATGAGCGATAGTTTATATTGTTTAGAGTTTCCCTTGAAAGAACTCTCAACATAGGTCCGTTAAAGTTTTCCCAATTCCAAGCCCAAAGTTTACTAAAGTTTCCTCTAATATCAAATGATTGCTCGCCCTGGTGCGGTTGGGCATCCACCGCAGAATCAGCTCCAACATAAACAGTAATAGTACCATGAATCCAATATAGCTGATTGGCGGGGAACTCCAAAACAAGATGGTTATCTATAGCATCCTGAATGGCCGCTTGGATACCTGGACCACTATCTCGCGTTCCTGCCGTATACAACGGATTATCATTACTATCATAATATGGAAATACGTTTGGATACTCGTCGATCGACACAACAGCTCTCTTGGTTTTTGAACTCTCAAGGTCATCAACCCGAGCATTGAATGTTGGTGTGGTTGGAATAGTTACACCTAACGTACTGTTAACATCAGTTCGGAGAGTATTAATATTGGTATTATTGTCATTCACTCCATTTGTAATAATACTATTGAAATTTTGATTCATGGTTGTAGCAGAAATAGAATCTCCATTTGCAAATGTTGTAGTGTCTGCGTTGGTCAGTTCTCGGGTATGCCCTATAAAAGACATGCTCAACAGTATTAAGACGAATATTAATATGTGATTTAAGTTTTTCATCCTTGATGTCCTTATATTGCTATGGAGCAAATTGAGATGTGCCACCGATTTCGCGAACAACCGTTCCATCAGAAATAAATTTCAAAACAGTTCCAGTCGGAACAATTAAATTCTGACCGTGAATGAGTGATATTTTTCCATTATCTTGATTAGAGTTGTCTTCGTGATTTATAGTAATCGTACCGCTTGCATATACCGTAAATTCGTGACCTGCCGGGGGAGCAGATGATCCGTCACCGACAACAAAGTTTCTAATGGGGCTCCCGCTGCTCAGGTTCATCATCGCTCCATCTGGTACCCACACTTTAGCAGTCGCAGTGGTGGTAATAACACTAGAAGTGCTATTACCTTCGATTACGAATCGCCCTCCATTAATTAAATTTTGAGCTATGTTGGCATATGATAATGTGGGGACGTTTGGTGGAAAATTATTTCCTTGAACTACAAGATTAAGATCATGTGGTATTGAATCAATTAATCTAACCGCTGACGCTGGAGCGGTGCTTGGAAATACTCCATTTAACGAACCAATGGTAGTAGCTTGAGTCCAGAATTCTCTTTCACTATCCTCCCAAATATTGTTGGTCACATTTATATATTTTTTCTTTTGTGGGTTCGATGCATTATTTTGAATACTGACTAATGATGTCCAAGGTGGCGTGTCGGCGACGGTGTCGCCGACGGCCGTATTCCAACTATATCCACCATACTTTGAAATGGTGTTGTCACTAATAACTGCTGTGTCTACCATATCGTCCATATGAACTAAAGCACCGTATGTGTTAAGGCCGGGGATGCCATCAGCGGATGGGACAGTCGCCTGGGTCGACCCGGTGAGTGCGACTGATGGGTCATATGAATTACCAAGAATCGCACTATTGCTTGTTATAGAAAGACCATAAATCCCCGGAAGGCCACTAAGTCGATTTGGAGAGAATCCCCCTTCAAACAGGAAAATAGGAGAATTGGATGGTGCAGAAAATGTATTATCAGTGAAACGAAGAAAAAAGATTCCCGCTTCATGCACGGCCGTATTGTTCGGCTGCGGTTCAATAGATACTCTAACAAAAGGCGTACTATCTACGCCAATATCAAACTCATTATCGCTCATGTGAATATTATGAATGGAACTGGTCGCATCTGCTCGAATTAATGCCGAGGCATGATATAGTTGATTTTCACTAACATAGATTGATGCAGCTTGCCCGCCACTCGAAGAATATATTGTCAAAGCGCGATCCGCTATAAGAGCATTGGTATTGATGTCAGGAGCCCAGGTCATCTCGCCACCTGTTGATCCTCTTCCTGACATTGGGCCTCTAATGTCATTGCCATGAATCCATGCGCTACCAGAAACATAACCATTCACACCTTCTATGTAAATTCCTCCGAACACAAGATTGCAATCTCGAATTGTGAATAAATTAGTATTTGTTACTTTTATTAAAGCATTGTTGAAATAACCTTCCTTTTCGTTGTTGAGCACCGAGTTCTGCGAATTATTTGTAAATCTACGTTTTATGCGCCAACCTTCAATGTTAAGTTGACCATCAGCCGATGTTGCATAATCTGGATGACCTATTTGAAGTGCATATAAATCACGATGAGGATCTTGATTATAATGCCCATTAAGTTCTATTTTTAAGTCTCTGATTGAAGATGAAAAGGCCGACGCAACACGTTTATTCGGATCAGCCATTTCCGCTAGCAACTGCCTTCCCTTAATTGTTATAACAGGTCCATTGAAAGTTCCCCAGTTAGCTACATAAAGCTCCGAATTATTTCCTCGAATATCGAAAGTTTGTTGATCCAAAAGAGGTTCGAGATCCGCGTTAGGCCCGACTTCGTGTTCACTACCAACATAAAGAGTAATCGGAGTTTTGATCCAAAATATTTGACCTACAGGAAATTCCAAAACAAGATGGTTGTCGATGGCATCTTGCATAGCAGCTTGTATGCCTGGCCCACTATCTTGATCATTAGCGAGATTAACGGGATTTACTGTAAAGTTATAACTTGCAATACTACTCGCTGGAATATCGTTCAGCGCAACACCGGGACCATCATTACCTATCCACGGATATATGTTGGGATAATCCAACAAAGACACGACAGTACGATTGTCTCTCGTATTTTCTAAACTAACAATTTGCGAATCTAATGTAGGTGTTCTCGGAAAAGTTCCGCCGATAGTCGATTTAATATTACTAATGTCTGTTACATTAGTACCAATGTTGATTATATTCTGATCAATACGACCATCATTATCATTAACCTCAGTAACAATATTATTAAAATTAGTATTCATATCACCAGCAATTATTGGATCTCCCGTGTTAAATGTAGTCGTAGCACCGGGAGCCAACGATTCAGCATACGAAATACCAGATATACTAATCGCGACCAGAGCGGCGAGCGTCTTCTTCCAGCGCATCTATTAACTCCTTCCCTTCGGGCAAATCCTGTCTGAGTCTTTTATCAGCAGCTTTCTTGGCTGCTGCATTTTTCTGATGGTGCAGATTAGAAATTCTTTGTTCACCGAGTTCTTCTTGCTTTGTCTTGTCAGTTCTATTTTTCCACCAGATACCGAACAATCCGACAACTAAAGTAACTACTCCACCAATAATTGTTTCCCACATGCTATTTAGCCTTTCTTGCGCGAGGCAGTCTCAACCACGTCATACATCCAGTATTTTCGCATTGAACTAGAATGCCTTTACCTGGGTTGTCCTTGGCATACTGACGAATCGCTTCTCCGATCTCATCTGCTCCCACAATAGAGTTGAATCTCTCTGCATTGAACTTGGGGCGTAGAATACGATTATATATCTCAGCAGGAACTTCAAATACCTCATTCTTCATAAATCTGTTGCGACGAATCAGCTTTGCTTGATCCTTCTTTCGGACAGGTGGATCATCACCAGCTTCAGCAGATCCAGCAATACCTCCTCCACCAATTCCCATCATTTCTCTTAGTTCTTCAAATGATTTCATTTGATTTTCCTTTTAAAATCCGTTAGGCGTACAAGTCTGGTGGCTACCATCACCAAAAGTGTTTCCAGCACAGAAAAATGGCTCGCGTTCGATAAGCGTTGGTGTCGGGTTGGCGCATCCAGCTCGATTATAATTAAACAGCGTACCAGCGGTGGGTGTGTATTCTACTTCATTTCCTACCCACTTTAGACGCTCATTATTAGCGGGTACTGAATTTTTAACTGGAACATAACAACTTGCGCCTGGAGCAAAGTTCACTACTGGGCCTTGCCCATCTGGAATGATGTGATTGTTACTGAAAGTATATTCACCAGCACCGCCAGGGCCATCGCCACTCATTTCAACTCGAACCATTGATCCATCATCAGGAATAGACCCAGTTGAATCAAGGAAATTATTTTTAACCAGCACACCACGAGGAGATCCAGTTATTGCAATGAAGTCTGTGGTTCCAGTTCCTCCGGTCGTTGCAACATTACCGTGAAGATAGTTTTCCTTCACAACAATAGCATAGCCTGGATACCGCAGATCCGACACTACATCGCCCACATCAACACTAAGTTTATCGCCGTTAAGGCCATTTGCCTGCCCTGCTGATCTGATTGGAGTAGGATAAGTAACTGAGTCATCAAACGCATAAAGATCCGAAGCTAATTCCATATGGTCTCCTGCGATTGAAATCAAACCGTCCGCTCCGCTAATATCATTACCTTCGATTAACATTCTAATTACGGCTGTTCCGCTGGTGCTTTCGCCCGTATGAATCAATCCGGTCATTGGAGTTGAATTACTTCCATTGTTTCCTATGAGGGTTGATCGTTTGATTTCAATATTATCGCAAGATGAAGTGGTGTTGTCACAGCTTATACCATAAACTGAAGCTGTCGTTCCTGTGTCCATATAAACGCAATCGAGCGTAATATCGCTTCCTTGCAGTGTAACAGGGCCAGCAATACTACATGCAGTGTATGTTGTGCCGGCTGTCAATTCTCCATTTGTAATGCTACATGGAGTTGCTTCAATAGTAGCAGCATCAAGGCCGTAATCAGCCTCACAGCTAGACTGTCTGTGCCCAACTTCAGAAGCGCCTGTTGGTGGCAATACATCACCACACGTCGGCGAAATGCCTGGATTTATAAAAGATTGCTGGGCAACAGTCCAAGGAACCTTTGTATTCATTCCTCCGTTCCATGTGTTACCATAACATTTTGTAATCTGCGACTTACATTCCTTTCCGCCGCTTGTGGCGTTGGGTGGTGTTCCAACCGTGGTTCTTACATAATTATTGACCATTACTGTAGTCCAGTTGGCCCGGGAGATTCTTATATCAGTAGGGCTGTTGTAATGTTTAGTGGGAAACAAAAGCACTCTTGGATCATCTGGTTCTTTTGTGGGTGTTTGCGGAGCCCACGGTGTACCATTTCCATAACGCATAGCATCTGGATCAGTGTCTCCTGGGTTATCAAATCTGTTATTGATTATTTGTACGTCTATGAGTGGAGCCCCGCCGCCATCGCATCCCCAGTTATTTTGGTATCCACCTTTAATGGCCCAACCCCATCCTTCATGGTCAACAATCCATCTATTATTAGTATAGTGGACATTCCTGATCGAAGCGTCTTCGTCGGCTGTGGCCCCCGTCACGGAAAAGAATGACCCAACGGATGAACCACATGCGTCTCCTTCAGCGCATGTTATTAGATTATTATCAAACAAAACGCCATCGACAGGACCAGAGATATAAATTGAATTTACATGATCACTTACGTTAAGATTCGGTTCGGGCCCGAGCTTTTCGTCTGTAGTATTCCATAATTGACCATCTGGAAATCTGAATATGTTGTCCTTAACAACCAGAGCATATGGGCCTGGTTCTCCATTTGTTCCAGAATATCCTTCAACAGACGCTTGATCGCCATCAAACATCGGCCATCTATTTCCAGCAGAATCCGATCCACCACCGAGTTGCATGTTTATCCATTGACCCTGAGATAAACTCTTCTCTACGAGTATGCTATGATAAATCCTTGGCGACTCGGCGCGTATACGACTCATAGTACCTACGAACCCAAAGGCTCTTGATCCACTAAGATTGCGAACATTTTCAAGTGTCGCTCCCTGCTCTACGACATAATCCGCAAATTGTTTATTTCCGTCTACAGTGTAACTTAATTGATTAGGTATATATGACCCATCAAATGTTGATCTCCGAATATTCAAATTTTGACACGAAACACCCGAATAGGTGGAATTAAGATCGTGCATACAGTAGAACGCCGAGCTAGGCCCGCTCGGTGATACGGCGTATTCGCGATTATTTTTTAAATCTCCATCATAATCAAATAAAACACAATCAACAGTTACATTGTCACCAGCAATCAAAATGGATTCCCGTTCTTCAGGTGATGGCCCAACACGACAGTTACTCAGAGTGACACCCGGCGGAATTACCCCAGGTTTATAAGGAGTTCCGGTATATGGATTGATATAAATTTGCCCAGTCGCCGGGTCAATATTATCACTATAATCAGTGTCACAAACATTATTCCAGTCAAACTCTCCATATATATCAGCACACTCTGGATGGAGATGTCCCCATGCGATATGATTTGTGGCATTCATTTCTTCTGGAACTGTAATAATGTCCGAAGACATCTCTAATAACCCTGAAGGATATACATCATAATCGCCGTTTGAATCCACTGTATTGAAGCGGAACGGCGGATTTTGAGTTGGATCAAAAACACCCACATCAATACTACCTCCCTTTGTCTTCTTCTCTGCTGAATAAGGAGAAGTTCCAAGAGTATACTGGCCGTCGTAAAATCTTTTGTAAACAAGGTTAAGATAATTTTGTCGGTTTGATGCCCAGAACATAGTTGAATAAGATTGGGGACTCACAGGAGTAACCTGTACCTTATATGGTAATTCAGTATATGCTAAAGTGTTAAGCCGCCCTAGAGCTAGAGGAGATTCAGGTGTATCTAATCTAAACTCCACTCCAATATTCGGATCGGGAGAACCTGGAACAGCAACAGGAGTTGGTATACATCCTCCGCCCGTACCATTATCATAGAATAAATCTTCTTCAGGATTCCAAACACGATTATACATATGGGATGTCCCACTTCGCCGAGCGTCCGCATCCTCATATTGAACTTTATTCCCTCTACACTCCGTAATCACATCACCCCATCTATCGGGTTTCCAGCCGTCTAATCTACAATTTTCGGAGCCCGGTGAAAGATAAAACGGATCAGCATAAAAACCTTCAGCAACTTTGTTGCCGATAACAGGTGCATAAAATTTGTTGTCTAATACTCTAGCCCCAAGAACACAACGGCCGGGCTTCGCAATATTATGCCCCCAAGACATAGCTGGACCTGCGTCATCTCCCCAAAATACATTTCCTATAACATCAATTCCAGAACCATTACCTGTGTCGGGTTGAACCATGAAAGCTGAGGTCGGGCATCCATTAAAATTGTGTCTCCCCGTGTCTGGATCAACCATGCCGTTTTCCCAATCACAAACGAAGATATTGTCCTTAACTAACATACCAAACATATGTTGTGATGCTGTTAACATATTGCCGTGATCACGAATAGTATATTCGTGATGATGGTGATGCTTTCCCCATCTGAATATATTTTCCTTGATGACCAATCCATACCCAGGATAACCTGTAACTGATGCAACCCTTCCATCTATACTGTCTGTCCATACATGAGTGCCGTCACCTTGTAGAACTGACTTTTCTATAAGAACTGTAGCTGGATCGTTAAATAAATCATATGAATCACCCCACGCCGCACCGGGCATCAATGTGCGAGAGCCGGTTATTCCGTAATTGTAATAACCTATGGCCTCTCTTCTGCCAGCGTCATCTAGGTAAATAGTATTGTCTGCATTTTTCTTCCATCGCGTCCACGTTCGTCTAAAAGTATAATAAGCACCAGTATCTATGCGTAAAGCATCAAAGCTAGAAGGGGCTTCGTTGTATGCGCGAATGTATGTACCGTTTGGATATGATCCTCCAGGCCTGAATACCGGGTTTATAAAGTATTGATTGCCTGAAGTCGGAGTGAAACTAAGTGCCGGAGAAACAGTAACAGTTCGGGTACCCGAATCATATGATTGAATTACACTTTCACTCGAAGCTCCATTTGTAAGATTCTTAACAATAATAGTAGCGCCGGCCGCGGCCACTCCATTTGGAATTACAGATAACCCGGCATCAGTTTGTATCACAAATGATGTTGTAGTATGTGTTCCTGTATCAACAAATGGAGTGGTGAAAGTTTCGCTATTATATGTACCATTAAATCCGCCATCAGGCATAAGAAGCGAAGTTTCGCCTCCACGCCCGTTTGATCCAACAGTAAGGCCATCTGCGACAATATGTTCAGCCGCAAATGGTTCGCTCGCAATTCCTCCGTCTTCTTCTAACACCCCATAAAGATCACGGCCTCCGGGGGCAGTTGCGGGAGCCCAATTCCCATCCGTAGTTATTTTAGTAAATACTGTGTTTTTGCAAGCTGATCCAGTGTATCTAAAACCAACGCCGGGGACATTTTGATAATCATTCTTGCAAGTTATTCCGGTTTGTCTATCCCCTAGGCCTCCTGTTGGGGGATTCAGATAATCTCCAGGTACATCAATGACCATACACTTAAACGTAATGTTATCACCCAATAAGTTTACTGGTTCTTGAGTTGTCAACGTACAGTTTTCTACGGTACTGTTTGCTGCAATAGTACGGACTCCATTCCCATCAGTAACCGTTGTGCATTCATTATCAGTTATGTTCCACGTTGGAGCAGAACGCGCTAGCCCCAAACCATCTCCAGGCGAGCCATACTCAGTCACACAATCTGGATGCAAATGCCCCCATGCAGGAAAATTGTTTGTGGCACTAGGTGTGGTTGTTCCATCACTCACCATCTCTGAAGGAATTGATGGCTGGCCATATGGAATGGCACCGAGAGCCCCGCCCGCAGGGTATCCCCCACTACCATCAACATTCTCTCCCGTACTAAACATTCCGGGGTAATATCCCTCAGGGCGAGAAACAGCATCATATAAAGGAAGCGCAGTGGGATCTGCTGCCGGAGGATTAGCAACCTGATAATATGTTGGCGGTGTAAATATACATTGATTAACAACAGAACCGTATGATTCACCATTTAACAAATTAAGATCACACTCTAGGAATGGCCTACATGCACCAGAAAACATTCCAACTCCGTAGGATGGATCTTCAGTAAATCCACCTGCTTGAAATTGAGTTACGTTTGTGGGTGTTTGTGGGTCTTCAAACACATTTCCAATATATTTTTGATTCGTTGGGCAAAAAGGCTTACTGGCAGGTGGAAAATTTATCATATATCCAGCAGCATCTCCAACAAATCTATTTCCATACCAATCAATAGTATTTACACCATGAGGATAACCTTGACCAGCTACCGGCTCTAATAGTGCAATTCCAGTATTACATTCTTCGGCCTCGTCGCATACGAATGTATTATTTCTGATAAGGATTCCATTAATTTCTTCCATTATAGCCAGATGTTCCATATGATCATTGATAGTCCCATCGCTTGATTTTTGATAATCTGGATACCTGAATATATTTTCCGAAATGACCATAGAATAGCCTGGATAACCAAGCACATTCAAATCTGCTCCACCTATCTCTGTGTTTGAGTCATGGCCATAGCCACCAAAGATTGAAACTCGATTGCCTTGAAACAAACTTTTTTCGATGAGTGTGGTGTGTCTTGATGGCGCCACAGCTTGAAGAGTTAGTGAAGTAGCGTTAGTTGGAGTAAATGTGTCGAATATAGTAACTGTCCCGGTTGCGTAATCGACCGTACCGACATTAGATGCTATCAGCGTTCCATTTTCTGTTGGTATTGCAGATGTACCTTCACCGCAATAAACGTGTATGTTGCCTATAGGAATTGTTGAGTCATCCTGTAGACTACACTTCGTGCTTCCGAGATAGTTAAACATAGGGCGAGTGTCATTATTTACTCCGCTTTCCAATCTTCTTTTGTTTGTGTTTATAGTTCTAAAGCCTACAAACCTACTAAAATTAGTAGTATATGTCGAAGTGGTTCCGATTGTTATTGTATGCGAAAGTATCGGATCAGATGTTTGCTGGTATGTTGTAGAGAATTTAAGGAAATCTGATCCTGATACAGTTTCAATATATCCAGTCTCGTCGTCGTTTCTGGCATATGATCCATCCATTGTCACTTTGCTTATGATAATATTTTTACATCCACCGGGATTTGAACATTTATTGGCTCTATTCCAACTAGCTGTCGCCGGAGATCCGCCAGCACCGTCAAGCCCAATTCTATCTCCTGCGAGATCCCAGCGAACACACTCAACTGTTATATTATCTCCAGCAAAAGTTTGAGTGCCATTCATTACACAATTACTATAGGTTGTATCACCTAATAATGTGTTATTAGCAGAACATACTGGAGGATTGGCTGGAAATGTTCCATATTTGACTGAGCAATCTGGATGCAAATGCCCCCATGCAGGTGAGTTTGAAGTGGTCATGTCTGCTGGAAGAACTGGAGGAAGTGAACCAGAAGTATAAGAAGGATACACTCCTTCTAATGTTGCTATAGTTTCTACGGTGGTTCCACCGTCTCCTTCCGGGGGAGCTGGGGGTACCGGCGGTGGTTCTGGTGTTGGAGTTGGTTCTCCCGGTTGAGTGGGTATCTGAGCATCATAAAACGCATCACCAAACATCCAATTATCAAATTCGGTACTACTTCCCACGGTTCCGGCAGAAAACCCACCGTGCATTCCGGTTGCTGGTGTAAATTTAATAGTTGAATCAATCGCATCAGTATAATTTTCAGGCGGAGTTGTCCACACAACATCGCATCCAGAAGCGCATACTGTTAGGCTTGGATCGCCCCAAGGTCGAGCGGGAGGGCCCTCTGGATAACCACCAATCACAGTCCAATGCCAAATTTTAAATACAATGTCATTTCCTGTTCCATAGTTGACTTCCATACCTAATGAATCGCCGCGATTCATTACTCCCAGTTGTTGTGTAGATATTTCATAGATAGATTGACCATTTCCACAATCATAATTACCTCGACAGAGATAAATTCCATATGCAGCGTCCGCGTCCGCGCCGTCACTGCCTGGGCTGGAACTAGGCCTGTCATTATGTCTAAACACATAGTATTGTCTATTATCTACAACAGGAACTAGACCATTACCGCGAAGAGTGACACCGTGGAACCTACCATACAGCGGGCCCGATATTTGAGCAGCCACATATTGAGAAAGTGTGTCTGCTGGTTTAGTCATACTAGCCCGATAGCTACTCCCGGGCCCGCCGGTTACAAAACCATTAGTCGCATCATTAGCCGGAATGGTCCACTGACTCGAATAGCCAATATAAACTTGTCTTCTGTCTGTAAATACAGTCTCCCAACTGCAAACATCTGTACCCGAACACCTATCTGCAAGAAGATCAGGATGACCGTCTGGATTAGGGTCGGGTGTTGGTGACACATCCGAGAATGTGCGCGTAAAAGTATCTGTATATGCGACACCTTGTTGATTCGGTGCGATCACCACTGGAGGTGTATATGCAAACGGTGTAAAATCTACACCACTGGCAGTACCTCCCGCTACATTAACTGGAAGAAATGTAGGTTCTATATCATTCTCTAACAATCCAATATCTTCTTCCGTCTGCGCCAACGCAAAAAACGGGATCAATAAAAATACAGCAATGCCGATCCACCTATTCATCATATACTCCTATTGACCAACATAGTTATATTCAAAACAAACTGTCAATCTTTCTGGCGTGTCTGACCGATCTGCCTGAACGATCGCTACACTTGATATTGCAATATCAAGCGTATTTCCGGCCGACATGCTTCCATTCAAAGATGAATTATCTGCTACTCCAGTAGAGTCACAATTCAAATCTACTCCCGCAACATTAGCAAGAGTACCACTATCAATTTGAAGATCCATTGAAATCTCACCTTTGTCGGTTTGACACCACATTTCGGTAATTGTTACTGCTTGTGGAGCGCGCCATATTGATTGAACATCATATGTATCTAGGATTCCTAGACTGGTACTCCCTGCATAATTTGGAGCAACGCTTGGTGCATGTGGAACAGGAACAAACATGGTATAGCACTCTGAAAATGCAGTGGTACTGTTGATTGTGACACAAGAGTCAAGTGGTGTTCCATCATCCTCAATTAGACAAGTACGATCAGCAGTTAATCCACCGACAATATTTTGAGGATCAGTATCATCGAAATCGGGAACTTTCAATGTAAAGGTTTCTGTACCATTACCACTAGCTTCTTTAAGTGCTATTGATCCACCCAAAGTGGAGTTTGCTGCAAGGTCTAGTGTTGATCCAGAAGTGGGGCATTGAATTGATCCAGTGTCGCTAATCGTACACGGAGCTTCATGTACCGTACCGTCTGTATTATATGCTGCAACTGAATTATCTGTGGCTGAATTTACCAAGGTTCCATCGGTCGTTGATACGAGTGCTGTCAATGATTCGGGTAACTTAATGAATAGGGGATAGATTGAATTGTTATACCTCGTTTCGCCTGTACCAACAAGTGAACTGGCTTGACATGCAAAATCATTTGACACTTCATTATCAATCCAAGAAAGATTAGATGCAAGGTCCGGGTTGGCCGGTATAGATGGCGGGCTACCACTTTGATAATATGCTCCTCCTGTTAACACAAAAGGAGTAATACCAAATGTAAAAGGTACCTGATTAGTATCATCATATCGTGCTTGCCCAAAAGGAAAAGATCCGCTGGTTAGTCCTGTGTTAGCACTCAATGTTCCCTGACATGGATGATCTAAAACATTATTTGCTACTACAGTAGAACAATCAAAGACATAATCATTATTATATCCACCAAGAACTTCTAATTGACATGAAGGTTGTAAGTTAATAGCTTGTCTTCCGCTGTGTCTTATGATGTTATTTGTTACCTGAAAATCAGATCCGAGTAGAAGTTGCATTCCGAATCCAGTATTAGCGTATTGCCAAAACGCATCTATGTGTTCAACTAAATTTGCATCAATCAATATGGATTCTGCATTTGAGTTATTGACAATACCAGCTGCGGCTCCATATGATACACGATTGTTTGTGATTTTTATATTTCTCGATCGAACTGATTTGGAATAATCTAGTGAAAATGTCTCAATTCCCATTTTCGTGAAGTATCTTATCGTGTTTCCAGTTATTAGAGCTTCATGGACAGATCGCCCTAACTGAATACCAAATCCTTCAAATTTGTTTCCCGGTTGATTAAGTGCTAATCTAGTTACACCTGCGCCCCATGCACCACACCTAACCTGATCAACTGGAATTCCATTTGGGGTCCAGTCTGGTAAATTTGATACTCCGGTTATTTGGGTTCCTGCATGATCAGCAAATACGGCTCTTTGATCCCAACAACCAAAATTTTGCAAAAGATTGTCTCTGATCACTACATTTTCGGCGTTCAATACTTGAATACCTTTTCCACAATTCTCGATGTGCATTCTTTCTATGATTATTCCATTTGCTCTATGGACCGTACCGTCTGCTGTGCTGGTTACGGAAATGCAGTCATGTGTATCATTGTGATCCCACCCATTATCAATACCGTAAGGAGAAGTACCAGCAAAATTATTATCATTAGATCCAAGCACCCAATTCTGTTTATTGCCGTCAATTTTAAAATCGTGAATCCACAAAGGATGTGTTCGATTAGTTGAATCGACATATACTACTTCATATATTGAATCTGTTGAGACTGGTGGAGATACTCTAGCATTGGTAAGTGGATCTGCATGACCAACAAGAATAGGTTTATATGAAGCATCGGCATCATCAATAGGGCGAAGTTCTTTAACACCAACAGGAATTTCAATTCTCACATCAGTGTATGTTTGATTTAAAAGTTCAATGATACATCCGGTTTTTGCAAATTCTCCAACACACAAATCCATCGTGGCCTGAATGTCTGCTCCAGTCAGCGTTCCACTTGAATCTCGATCTGTCGCTCTAAACACAGAAGACGTATTTTCTAGTGCAGTGACTTTCCCTTGAAGCGTGTTAATGTCTGTTGCATTTCCATCAACCGCAATATCAATATTGTCAAAGTTTGTGTTCACGGCACCAGCAATAATTGGTGTGCCCGGCACGAAGTCTGTTGGCGCGTCCAATGCTCCAGCATATGTCACGCTCGCAATGATAAAACACATGAAGATTAGTAGTGGTCGAATTTTCGGAATCATATCTCTCTTAATCTCCTTGCGATGTTCATATCGACCGCAATGTCCGAGTTCAAAATATCTTTACCATTGATACCTTTTATAATATCAGGCATAGTTTGAAGAAACACCATAATCGTTTTAAGTGCTGACCAGTGTTCCTCCTGTATATTATAGAACAATATTCTAGTGGCTGGAATCACACCAAACACATTGTATATGATAATCACATGATTCAATAGTAGTTGTTCTTTTAACTCTCCATTTGTGGCATACCTGTTTAGTAACCTTTTGATATACTTAATACGACTCACATCATCATTATATTCCTCGATGCCAATACACTGAGGGTTCATGTATGATCTAAGCATATACATATCAATCGTGTTATCATTCAAGTCATCTGCCATAATGTAGATATGTATGCTATACTAAAATCCCCTACAAACAACATATCTTGCATTTGAATCTACTGTGCCTGTTTCTTCAACACGAAGATATGGGAATCCACTGATTCCTGTCACACCAGTATCCGTCAACGCAGCAGTCGCACCCATGACATTAGTATCTGGGACACCATCAGCATCGGAGTCCCACTGAAGAGCAACACAACTATTAGGATCTTCAGCAGTTAGACAGGCGTAAAGGGTCAATCTCTGAGCTGAAACGGAAGTATTGCCGATGTGGTGATCAAGAAAAACAGAGACAGGAGCAGCTTCAGCGTTTGATGAGTAACCAATATCCCAATACCAGTTGTCGCCATCTAGGATTGGGCCTATAGGAGACGAACACTTGTTGGTTGGAACCTTTTTGGTATAATCTGCTGCAAACGCTGGAGATGTCATCAACAGCACAATCAACATTGTAATAAACGCGCGCATAGCTATGCTCCTTATCCAACAACGACGTTAGCTGTTGCTCCATCAACAAATGTTACGGTAGATGCAACAACACCAGTAGCATACGATGTAATATCAGATCCAGCAGGAATATTTCCTACAGTTGCGGATGATATGGCTGCTCCCGCAGAAGTATCATAGGCATCAACACCAAGCGTGCATACACCAGTCAGACCAACGGGGCTAGCAGCATCAAATGTGCTTGTATCATATTCGACTGTAATTTCATTTGTCAAATTTCCTGATACATAAGTAGCCTCAAATGCAGTCACTCCTCCACTGTCTGCTGATCCACCCCATGTAAATGTGGTACTCCCTCCAGTAGCAACTGGCTGATTGAATGTAATCACCCACTTAGTACCGGAGCCACTACCAGTAGCAGCAGCGGTCGGAGGTGTGGTTGTGAAGTCAGCAGCGTTCGCAACACGAATGTCTGTAACAAACACGGTTCCACTCTGTGACTGTGCTTGTCGGTCTGCAATGACAACCTCTTCTTTTGTTCGGCTGCGACCGTGTTGATCGGTATATGTTACTTTTCGTACCCACCCACGAGCATCCAAATAAAGATCACCAATCGGTCCATTTGGGTGATTGGGTCGATCTACGGATTGACTATCAGACAAATCCTTAAACCAATTTGGTGCTGAATTTCCTGTCCAGTTAGGCATTTTAGTTCTCCTTTACTTTCGTCGATTGCGAATAGCAGTCTTTAGCCGTTCTGCGCTTGCTCGCGTAATCTTACCCTTGCGCTCTCCACTCTTGGAGATGCTTGTGCTTGGTCGATTTGCAAGACTGTCAGGCTTCTGTGAGTTTCTCACACGCGAATGCGACATCTTCTTTCCGGCTCGGATATTAGCGAGGTTATCAACACCCTTGGCTGCTCGATCACCATGCTTCTTTGCAATCTGCTTTCGCATCTTATCAGCCGAGCTTTGGTTCTTTACGGCTGACTTTTCCGCATCTTTCGCGCCTGAGTCAGTGGTAGCCCATCGAGCATCAATACGATCGCCAGAGGCATCAGCCGCGCGTTGTGCTGCTGCTCGAATCTTTGTAGAAACCTTTAATTCATCAAGATTCTCAAATGCCTCATCAACAGACTTATTGCAATCACAATCAGAGCAATCAGCAGAACACTGGCACTCGCCCTCACAGCAACCGCAGTTTCCTTCCTTCATGGCCTTCTTGATTGCCTGTCGGCGCTTCATCAGATACTCATCGGAATCATCTGAATCACCATCATTGTCAATGTCGTCATCCTCTTTACCAACGGGATCGAGCTTATTTGCCTCGAACAGATTAATCGTATTCTCACAAACAAAGCTATCATTGGTGATTGCGACTGCACGACCATGATTGAGTTGAACAAGTGCTTTACCAGCCGTAGGAAACTCTAGGATCTTTCCAGAGTGCCCTTCATATGCACCTTCAATGACATACACGGCCTCTCCGGCCTCGATCTGAACACCAGCGGCGTCTTCCTGTGTCGATGAAATAACATTTCTCACCGCGTCGATCAGCGAGTCTGATACAAGTTTTTTTCCAAACATACATTTCTCCTAGTTTTTTAAATTGAAAAACTGATCTCGCTGTACGAGTAGCAGTAATCGAGTGTAAAGGAGGTCATCCTCCAAAACATAATCGGCCATTCTTTGTGTAACTTCAAATACAATGTCACGAAGCGTATAATCTAATTTTGCTCGTTTCATATCGGAGAATGCTCTTCTTGTAATCGGAATATCTCGATCTGCAACAAGACCAAATCTCAAAAGTGAGTTGAATCGTCTGTTATTTATAATATCTTCGGTAAGATCATCCCAATCTTCCCTCTCTTCAAGAGCTTGAAGCACATCAAATACACCGTCTTTTTCAAATCTCTCATTAACTCTCATTCCCTGTCGAGTTGCATCAAACAGCGCACGAGCCATGTTGGATTTAGGAACGCCTTTTTTGAACTCGGCAAAGTTACCGTCAGCAGCGAGCTTTCGCATCTTTGATGCACTCATTCCGGTTACATCGTCTGCGTCTGGATCTCGCTCTCCTGCGGAAATGACTTTTATGCTGTCGAAGTCAAAGTCCTTTCCGTTGTATTTCTGAAGCATATTGTCAAATTCTTTGACACGATCTGCGCCCACGACCATCACAAGATTATCGTAATTATCATCGAGTTCCTGGGCAATCTGAACAATATTCTTCGCACTCGTCTTTTGTATTACGCTACCAAAAAAGGACTTTCCAAACTTGATTTTCTGATCGTATGTCAGGGGATCTTTCTTCTGGTTCTGAGTGTGGGAAAGAAACACCAAAGGAGTTCCTTTCTCTTTCTTTGCGATCTTTTTGACCGTATCGACGACGAGCTTATGCCCAATGTGAGGAGGATTAAATCGACCGAATGTAACTACTGCGGTACTCATTTTGATCCCCCTCTCCGATATGCTTGAAGTCTCTCAAGTTCAGCTTTTCGGACGCCGGGAAACATTCGTTTTGCGATACGTTTAATAGCAGCAGATCGCTGATCCACTTTCTTTTCAATCGCGGTTCGTGCTGCAAATGGAAGATCGTCTTTTTTCTTACCTCCGAGAATTTTCATCTCGATCTTCTTTCTAGCCTGCTTCATTGCTCGCTTTTCTAGCTTTTCTTTTGGTGCCATTCGTTTCTGTGCGCGCTCGCGCGCTTTCTTGATCTTAGGTTTTTGCCGACGGAACACCATTCGCCGCTTCATTCGTTGAGCAGTCGTTAGAGCTTCTTGTAGCTCCTCGCGCATTTCAGACAGGTCTTTTGCCATAGTGTCTCTATTTATGTGTTACGGTAACTCTACTTGTCCCAATTCTTGGCTACTGTGAAGTTGAGATGAGAGAACTCCAAGCGGTCTACGAGTTTAACTGCGTTTCCACTCATTCTGTCAATCGCAACAAATCCTTCTGGTGTAGTCGCGCGATAACCGTCGTTCACCTTAACAAAGGTTCTCGCCATTCCTCCAGCAGTGTTGAGTTTTTTTACCAACATATTCTTTGCTGCCATAATGTTAATTTGAAACTCAATAACGCTTCGTAGGGTAACTTCGATCTCCGCAATAGCCCGCAAATGCTCCTTCAGGAGCCGACGCTTCTCTTCGATCTTCTCGGGGCTCTTCACCTTCGCAATCACCTTCGTCTCCCAGTAGTTCTTGAAATACTCTCTATATTCTCTGGTGTGCTTACGCGGATCTGTAATCGTCTTACCCTGACGAATCAGACTATTTGTATATGTGGCAAAAGAAGCTCCAGAAACCGATCCAGACAACGATTGCTGAAACGTCAAAAACTTTCGTAGAGCTGGCCCGGGGATCTTTTGGAATACTGTTCCTGCACGAGACAGATAACGAGTGACTTCAGTTGTTTCTTTCGCTGTCAGTGTAGCTGTTCCTGATACATCACGATAGTCTGCGTTATCAAAAAACACACTACCCGCTCTTCGTAGCTTAGACACATCGGCACCAAATGAGGCTGTCATATCTTGTAATGTGTCACCTGTATATGTGGTGTGAAAGATAACTCCTATTTTACTTTTCTTCACTCGCTTGGCCAGAG
>Ga0208898_1000261_pt1 | contig 42329 bp, 35 predicted proteins | sample VirMetDEL_Mar_4_FD_184513 | JGI IMG/M metagenome (GOLD analysis project Ga0208898, IMG submission 184513) | Aqueous microbial communities from the Delaware River and Bay under freshwater to marine salinity gradient to study organic matter... | ecosystem: Environmental > Aquatic > Marine >... | reverse complement strand
TCATTTTTATCGATGCCGATAAGCAAAATCTCTTGGCTTATTATCAGTTGGCCAAGCAGCTATTGCGACCTGGTGGCTGCTTAGTGATTGATAATACTTTGTGGTGGGGGAATGTCGCAGATGAGGCCTTTACCGATAAAGACACCCAAATAGTGCGTGAACTAAACAAAACGATTCATGAAGACACTGAGGTTGAGTTGTCGTTAATTCCGATTGGCGATGGGCTGACCTTAGTTCGAAAAAATGCCTGATTCTTGATGGATAAATCATCAGGCATTTTGCTTTGTTCCTATCTGAACACCTCTAAATCCTTTCTACTTGTAAGTTTATTGTGACTTTTTGCCTCTTTTTATCGCATTAGCCTCTTGAAATTGCATCAAGAGGCTTTATCTATGGTCACAAGTGAAACGAAATACGCCTTTGGTTTTTGTCCGAAGGTTCATTCAAATAGGAGCAAGCTATAACATGGCAACTGATACTCAAAAAGAAACGTTAGGGTTTCAAACGGAAGTTAAACAACTACTTCATTTGATGATCCACTCTTTGTACTCCAACAAAGAGATCTTTCTACGAGAGCTGATTTCGAACGCATCCGATGCGGTAGATAAGCTTCGTTTTGAGTCTGTCGCTAACGCAGACCTTCTCGCCGAAGATCCAAGCCTACGCGTTCGTATTGAATTTGACAAAGACACAAATACCGTTGTGATCGACGATAACGGTGTGGGCATGTCCCGTGAAGAAGCGATTACCAACCTTGGTACCATTGCTAAGTCTGGTACATCTGCATTTCTAGAGCAATTGAGTGGCGATCAGAAAAAAGACAGTCAGCTAATTGGTCAATTTGGTGTGGGTTTTTATTCTGCCTTCATCGTGGCGGATAAAGTTACCGTGGAAACCCGTCGTGCCGGCGTTTCTGCCGACCAAGCGGTACGCTGGGTGTCTGATGGTTCTGGTGAGTTCACCATTGAAAACATTGAAAAAGCCACACGTGGTACCCGTATAACCTTGCATTTAAAAGCAGATGAGAAAGAGTTTGCGGATAACTTCCGTCTTCGTCATCTAGTGACAAAATATTCTGATCATATTTCCATTCCTGTGGAAATGGAGAAACCGGTTTATCCAGAAATGGACGAAGAGGGCAATCCTAAGCCAGTTGATGAGAACAAGGCGCCTGAATATGAAGCGGTTAACTCGGCTAAAGCGCTATGGACACGTTCTCGTAATGATGTGACAGACGAAGAATACCAAGAGTTTTATAAGCACATTTCACACGATTACCAAGAACCTTTGAAATGGTCTCACAACAAGGTGGAAGGGAAACTGGAATACACTAGTTTGTTGTACATTCCTTCTAAAGCTCCTTACGATCTTTGGAATCGTGATATGCAACGCGGTCTGAAATTGTACGTTCAGCGTGTGTTCATTATGGATGAAGCAGAAGCCTTCTTGCCGCCATACATGCGTTTCGTAAAAGGCGTGGTAGATTCAAATGATTTGTCTCTGAACGTCTCTCGTGAAATTTTGCAAAACGACCATGCTGTTGATTCTATGCGTTCCGCATTGACTAAGCGTGTATTGGATATGCTGAGCAAAATGGCGAAAAACGAGCCTGAAGATTACCAAAAATTCTGGAATGAGTTTGGTAACGTCATCAAAGAAGGTCCTGCTGATGACATGGGCAACAAAGACAAAATCGCAGGCTTGTTGCGTTTTAGTTCCACTCACACTGATGCAGCAGCACAAACCGTGTCTTTGGCGGACTACATCGAGCGCATGAAAGAAGGCCAAGATAAGATCTATTACATCTACGCTGAGAGCCATAATACGGCGAAAAACAGTCCACATTTAGAAATCTTGCGTAAGAAAGGTTTCGAAGTTTTACTGCTGAGCGATCGTATCGATGAATGGATGATGTCTTCTCTACAAGAGTTTGAAGGCAAATCTTTCCAAGATGTGACCAAAGGTAAGTTAGACTTAGCTGACCAAGAAAACGAAGAAGAGAAGAAAGAGAAAGAAGAGAAGGCTGAGCAAATCAAGCCGCTTCTTGATCGAATGAAAGCCGTGCTTGAGTCTAAGGTTACTGCTGTGAACAGCACAGACCGTTTGACAAACTCTCCTGCGTGTCTAGTGGTGGGTGAATATGACATGGGTCTACAGATGCGTCGTTTGCTTGAGCAAGCGGGTCAGAAGTTGCCAGAATCTAAACCCACATTGGAAGTGAATCCAGATCATCCGATCGTGGCTAAAATGGATGCGGAAACGGACGAAGAACGCTTTGCCGATATGGCATGGTTGTTGTTCGAACAAGCGACCTTGTCTGAAGGTGGTCAGCTAGAGGACCCAGCAACCTTCGTTAGCCGTATGAACAAATTGATCGTGCAGCTAAGTAAGTAACCCCTTTAAATGGCGTAGTTGTTGAAACAAACGCCATCAGGTTAAGCTCAATAAAGCCTCTATTTTTCGCCAGATAGAGGCTTTTTTTGTGCCGGAACGTTTGCTTTTTGCTCGATAATTCTTTAGGTTGATAAAGCACTAAGGACAGTGTGTTTACTATCAAAGGAGTGAGATTATGTTTTTAAAACAATGCCTAGTCGCTTGCCTGTTATTTTTTTCTGCATTTGCGCTTTCTCAACAAGACGTGCAACTGGCGTCCCGATTTACTGATGACGTTCACGTGGATGACTATCTAGTCAGCGAAAAATACGATGGCATTCGTGCTATTTGGACCGGGGATAAGCTCATTACCCGCCAAGGTAACCCTATCTATGCGCCCACTTGGTTTACCGATCCCTTACCGGATGTTTGGCTTGATGGCGAGCTTTGGTCTACACACAATGATTTTGCTTTTATTATGTCTACGGTGCGAAAGAATGCGCCAGTTGACCATGAATGGCGCAAAATCCGTTACATGGTGTTTGATGCCCCAGACGAGGCAAAAGAAATGCCGTTTGAAAAACGTTATCAACGGTATAGTCGTATTGTTAATCGTCTAAATGTCTCTCATGTGCGTCCAGTTGAACAATTTTCTGTAGAGAACAACCAAGCCTTGTCTCTGTTATTAGAGACCTATGTGAAAAACGGCGCAGAGGGTTTGATGTTGCATCGTAAATTGGCCACATTTGAAAACGGTCGTACGGATAACCTGTTAAAACTAAAGCCTTATATGGATGCGGAGGCTAAAGTGGTTGCGATTTTAAATGGCGCTGGAAAATACGATGGCATGATGGGATCAATATTGGTGGAAATGCCGTCTGGTATTCGCTTTAAAATAGGCAGTGGCTTTTCCGATGATGAAAGACGTCATCCGCCCCAGCCAGGGGAGTATGTCACCTATAAATACCATGGTTTTACAGAACGAGGCATTCCAAGGTTTGCCAGCTTTTTGCGGCTTCGAGAAGACATTGAGTTTTAATTTTTTATGAGGTGATTGTGCTAACAGACGTCTATTGTTTACCCGGTACTATGTGTGATCAGCGTCTTTGGGAAACCACTCAACAGGCGCTGGGCACTTCCATGAGTCTGCGCCATGTTGCTATTCCGATGGAACATTCTATTGAATTAATCCTTGCAGAGCTCGCGAGTGTATTACCGAAAGGCCCAATCAATCTACTGGGGTTTTCAATGGGCGGTTATTTGGCTTGTGCCTTTGCCTTGACCTACCCAGAACGTATTAATCGACTGATGGTGTTATCTAATACGGCAAGCGGTTTACTCGACTCAGAGCGTCAGCAGCGGGAAGTTGCGCTTAATTGGGTTGCAAAGCAAGGTTATAATGGCATACCACGGAAAAAGGCCATCGCGATGCTGAGTCCTTCAAACCAAGATAAAACGGCGTTGCTGGAGTGCATTTTAGCCATGGACAAAACGCTGGGAGAGGCCGTTTTTATTCAGCAATTAAAAAGCAGTTTAGATCGCCCTAACTTATTGCCTAAACTGGAAAAAACCAAGTTTCCACTTGGTTTTATAGTTGGCCGTGATGACGTGCTTTTATCGAATGATACGATTGAAGTGATGAAAACGTCTGATCAAATAACGCTTCAAGTTGTAGAGGCGTGTGGTCATATGGTGCCCTTGGAGCAGTCTGCGTTATTGGCAGATTCACTGAGAAATTTTTATCGATAAGCAGCTCGCTAGGTTCAAGGTGTGGCGCAAAATAAGCCATGCAGAGTCTTAATGAGCTCTTTGACTCGGTGATCGCCAATGCTGTAAAAGATGGTTTGGGATTCGCGGCGAGTATGCACCAGTCCATCTTTTCTGAGCACCGCTAAATGCTGAGAAAGAGCAGACTGACTCAAAGGGAGCTTTTCATTGAGAGCGGTCACCGACAACTCTTGATCTAATATGTGGCATAAAATCATCAGTCGATTTTCATTACTGAGCGCCTTCAAAAAAGTGGCTGCTTGCGTGGACTGTTGCAGCATATCTTCCATTGACGGAGTTTCGTTTGTCATGATCTTTTCTCGTTTTTATACGGCAAATGGCACCTTGCGCTTTACGGTATTCATAAAACCATCCACATTGTCTGTGGATAAGACGGGGACTAGTGCTGTTGAGCGGCAGTGATTGGCAAGTAAGACGGTCATTATATGGCTTTGTACGATATTTGCACAATGACCGTCTTAGTGCTTTTACTTGTCTAAATTAAAGCGAGTCCATATGGGGGCATGATCAGAGGGCTTTTCCAGTGCGCGTAGATCATAGTCGACATCGGAGTCTTCTAAGTAAGGAAGCAAACCGTTCGACGCCATGATAACGTCGATTCTTAAACCACGCTTCGGTGTGTCTTCAAAGCCTTTTGAGCGATAGTCAAACCAGCTAAAACGATCATTTTTTGTGGGATTAAGTTGACGATAAGTGTCGGTTAATCCCCAGTTTGCCAATGTCGTAAACCATTCTCTTTCTTCAGGTAAGAAGCTGCATTTGCCGGTTTTTAGCCAGCGTTTTGCATTAACGTCACCAATGCCAATGTCTAAATCCGTTGGGGAGATATTGATGTCGCCCATGACGATGATTTTTTCATCTGGAGAGTGCGCAGCAAGGTATTCCATAAGGTCTGCATAAAATTTACGTTTTGCCGGAAACTTGGTTTCATGATCTCGACTTTCCCCTTGAGGGAAGTATCCATTTAGGACTTTAACGGGACCTTGTGGCGTGTCAAACGTGGCAATGATCATACGACGTTGAGCATCTTCTTCATCACCTGGAAAACCGTATTCCACTTTGGTGGCTTCTTGCTTACTAAAAATAGCCACGCCATAGTGGGATTTCTGTCCAAAATAATAAGCGTGATAGCCAATGGACGCAGGGATCTCGTGAGGGAAGGCGTCGTCGTGGACTTTGATTTCTTGTAGGCCGATGACATCGGGTGCGTGTGATTGCACAAGTGCTTCTATTTGATGTGGTCGAGCGCGCAAGCCATTGATATTAAAAGAGACAAATTTCATGCAAAGGATTCCATAGCGAATTTTCTTAATGATACCTAGATGTTGTCAGTCCATAAAGTGCTTAACGTTTTAAAGACGGTACCTTTTCGTTATGACGCTAATAGTGTCATTCTTTTTAACATCTTTCGTTAGCCCTGTTACACTCTGCACCATATATCATAGAATCATTTTTTGGAGACGAATAATGTCTTATCAGTACGATTTATTTGTGATTGGCGCCGGTTCAGGTGGCGTTCGTGCTAGCCGTGTTGCGGCATCTAAAGGGTATAAAGTGGCGGTTGCCGAAGGCAGTGCGTTAGGTGGAACCTGTGTAAACATTGGTTGTGTGCCGAAAAAACTCTTTGTTTATGGCTCTGAATTTGGTCATGGTTTCGACGAGGCCGCTGGTTTTGGTTGGTCTCATCAAGGGGTTGAATTTAACTGGTCGGTGTTACGTGACAATAAAACCAAAGAAATTCAGCGTCTAAATGGCATCTACGGAAACTTACTCGGCAATGCGGGTGTTGAAGTGATTGCTGGCTATGCGAGCTTTGTGGATGCGCATACCGTGATGGTGGATGGAAAGACTTATACCGCTGAACGAATCTTAATTGCGGTAGGTGCTAAGCCTTTTATACCAGAATTCAAAGGCAATGATTTGGTTGTGAGTTCCAACGAAATGTTCTTCTTAGAAGAATTGCCTAAAAAAGCCTTGGTGGTTGGTGGCGGTTATATCGCAGTAGAATTTGCTGGCATTCTAAATGGCTTAGGTGTTGAAACCAGCCTTGCTTATCGTGGCGATCAGCTATTACGCGGTTTTGACCAAGATGTTCGATCTTTCGCCAGTGAAGAATACAAAAAATCTGGCATTGATGTGCGTTTGAATACCGATGTTGAGAGTATTGAGCTTACCGACCCAGCCGATCCCAAAGGAGCTCGTACCGTTCACTTTAAAGATGGCCATGTAGAAGAGTTTGGTTTGATCCTTTACGCAACCGGACGTGTGCCCAATATTGCCTCGTTAGCGCTTGATAAAGCCGGTGTTAAAACAGGCAAAAATGGCGCCGTGATCATTGATAAGAACTTTACCACTTCAGCGAAAAGTGTTTTTGCGTTGGGTGATGTGACTGATCGTATCCAGCTCACCCCCGTGGCCATAAAAGAAGCCATGGCGCTTATTGCCTACTGGTTTGATGGCAAAGAAGTGAGCTTTGATTACGACAATATTCCAACGGCCGTCTTTAGCCAGCCCGCCATCGGCACTGTTGGTTTAACCGAGCAGGAAGCAGAAACACGTGGTTTAGATTTCCGTGTTTATCAAACGGATTTCCGTCCAATGAAGCACACATTGAGTGGCAGCACATCCCGCTCTTTAATGAAGCTATTGGTGAACAATGCCGACGATAAAGTGATTGGCGCACACATGGTGGGTGATTACGCCGGTGAGATTATTCAAGGCTTAGGCATTGCGATCAAAGCCGGTGCAACCAAAGCCGATTTCGACGATACGGTAGGGGTTCACCCAACCAGCGCCGAAGAGTTTGTTACCTTTTCTGCTGCGTCTCTAAAGAAAAAATAAGACGGATAAACAAACTCGAGTAATGCGCTGAAAAAAGACGCCTTGATACGGTTTATCAGGGCGTCTTTTTTGTTTGTCTAATGTTTGTCCATCTAGCCTAGAATTTGGTTTCTTCTTCACGCTCACATTGTACAGCGCATACGTTTTCTCTATCAGCATAGTCTTAATTTCGATTGCCTCAATGGCGGCACTTCATTAGTGTGGCTAGCATTCGCAATATGAATTTCAAAAGACAAGAGACCAAGATGAACGAAGTACTAACGACGTTACAACCTGCTGCTATTTGGCGCCATTTTCAAACATTATGTAACACACCAAGACCGTCTTATCATGAAGCGGCACTAAGAGAACACCTCATTCAATGGGCGACCGCGCTAGGCCATGAAACCTATGTAGATCCCGTCGGCAACCTATTAATCCGCAAAGCCGCCAGTAAAGGCATGGAAGACAGAGAAACCGTCGTCTTGCAAGGTCACTTAGACATAGTGGCACAGAAAAACGCCGACATTGACCACGACTTCACCAAAGACCCGATTATTACTCAAGTAATTGATGGCTGGGTTCACGCCACTGGAACCACGCTGGGTGCGGACAATGGCATAGGCGTGGCGGCTGCCATGGCTGTGTTGGAATCGACTGATCTAACCCATGGGCCAATTGAAGCCTTGTTTACCATTGAAGAAGAAACCAGCCTTCGAGGTGCATTGCAGCTGGAAGAGGGTATTTTAAAAGGCAAAATATTACTGAACTTAGATTCGGAAGACCGTGGGGATGTTTACATCGGCTGTGCGGGTGGCATGGACATCAACATAGCAAAACACTATTCCGCGATAGCGGCTGATAGCAACAAAAAAGCCTTTAAAATTACCGTTTCAGGTTTGCGTGGCGGACATTCCGGTTTGGATATTCACAAAGGCCGCGCCAGTGCCAATGTCTTGATGATTCGATTGTTAAACCTACTAAAAGAACGTTGTGATTTCGGCTTAAGCGCGTTTACTGGCGGCACACTTCGTAATGCGATTTCACGAGACGCCGTAGCGACAATAAACGTAAATGATCAAGACCAAACCAAGCTGTTTGCTTTTATCGAAGCGTTTGAAAAAACCACCAAGGCGGAATTTAGCGCCACGGAAACGAATCTCACGGTGACATTAGCCACCGCTGAATTGGATACAGAACTGGAGGCCAACGCCAAAGACGCTTTGTTAAACGCTATGTACTGCGCGCCTCATGGTGTTCATCGCATGAGTGCTGACTTGGAAGGTGTGACAGAAACTTCCTGTAACTTTGGCGTGATGAACCTGCGTAATACAGCAGACGGCAAGAAAGCCTTTGATGCCTGTTTGCTAGTGCGATCGTTAGTAGACTCCGCGGTAGAGCACCTTGCTTACATGGCAAAATCTGCCTTCTCATTGATCCAAGCTGACGTCAAATTAGAAAACGGCTACCCAGGCTGGCGCCCAGATCCAAATGCCGGTTTGCTCAAACACTTCCTAACGGTTCACATGGAGGTCATGGGCCACGAAGCCAATGTAAAAGTGATTCACGCTGGCCTAGAATGCGGCATCATCGGCGCGAAATACCCTGGCATGGAAATGGTCTCATTCGGCCCAAATATCCGCGGTGCCCATTCACCAACCGAACGCATGGAAATCGATTCAGTAGGGGACTTCTGGCGACTACTTGTCGCTCTATTAGAATCTGTTCCAAAGGCCTAACTTGTTGCAGTCGCACACATAACTCGAACCGAGTGACATTCCCTTCGAAACTATCGCCTACCTCAGGTGAATGTCACTCTTATTCTCGTTAATCAGCATCGTTGCATCGAATGGACTTCTTTGTGGCTGCAAGGCCGTTGTCCCATATATCACCTTGGTATTCGCTTTTCTTGCGCCTGTGTATATTGGCTGTTGTAGGTCGTGCTTTAGCGCGTCAAGGGATTTCCTTTGGTGTGATGAGGTTTTTAGGGCCTAAAAGTTTTTCTAGGTTCAGCTTATATCTCACCTTGGTTATTGCTTTGCTTGCGCCTGCTTCGCAGGCTCAACGAGTCAGCGCAAAACCAAACCAAGGTGATTGACGGGCGTGAGCTCCGAAGTTATTTGTCACCTTCGAACAGACTTCGTCGTCACTAACCGTAGGGCATCATAAGCGCAGCGTAATGTGCCGTTGTTCGTAAACGCATTACATATTAAATACTGCTGCCAAGTCTCTTCCCCTTTCTTCAAGGGGAAGACGGAAGATGAGGTTATTAGTCTTGGGTGTCTTCAACTCCCTAAAACTCTTATGGTTTTACCTAGATTTTCATTGTATTGTCAGGTTATCGTAATGTTTTAATTAGTATAGATTGCTTGGCTGATACTGGCACGAGATTAAAAATATCAGGCTCAAACGATCTAAATTTAAAAAAGTGATACACCAAGTTTTGCTGAGTAAAAAGAGTGATGACAAGATAGATAAGACCGTGACTTGGAAATTCTGGGACTAACATCGTTTCTTTGAAAGCACCAAAATGATTCGAACCAAGCCAGCGCTGTTTGTTTGCAGTAATAGTATCAGGGATAAAAGCCAAAAGAGTTTTAACAAAAATCCGAATAGATGGCTGCAAAACCACATTTGTTATCGGTTGATTTTGCTTGCAAAAAGCGGGGTGTCAATAGATGTTAGGTGTCGACTGCCTTTATATTCGTTTACACGATTAGGTATTAATTTAGATGAAGGAAAATTTAGGGATGAATCCTCTAAAAAAACCCAAGGCAAATCTTAAGAGAAAAATTGCAAAAGCAACGGGTGTTCCAACTACCAAATCAGGCAGGAGGCGGAAGGTTGATCGAATGCAAGGTTACCTTGTAATTGGGGTCATAGTGCTCCTTGTTTACTTATTTGGCAATTGATTCGAGCACATAATTACACTTAACAAAGCATTTAAGTGGGATTATCAATGCTTGGAAGTTTTGGTTTAAATCGGCTTAAGTGTTTACGGCACAATGGTTTAGGTTAGGTGGTGGCGTTGTTCACCCCTTAGCGCGGCGTCAAGAGGTATTGGAATTGTCACCACAAGATACAATGAAAAAGTATGAGCGTGCATTGGTAAGACAAGATTGGAAATCAGTTGAGCCGTTAATGCACAACGATGTTTGTGTAACCTTCTCAAATGGTACTTTTAAAGGTTTGAATGAGGTTAAAGGCATTTTCGAGAACAATTTTGCCTCAATTCAATAAGAGCAGTACGAAATTTCCAATCTTCATTGGGCGCATATATCCACTACCGAAGCTGTTTGTTTATATGACTTCAACTGGCAAGGTGTCATTGAAGGAGAAAAGTGTTCTGGCGGTGGTCGAGGCACATCCGTACTTATTCTTGAAGATGGTCAGTGGAAAATCATAACTGAACATTTGGGGCCATTTGCCTCTTAACCATCTCTGGCTGTCGATGTGAAAAGCCTGCGTGGTTGCTGCAAGCGTTATAAACTATCCGTAGTTGTAAGATTGGAGAGTTCGGTGTACGAAACCCGTAAGGCTGAAAATAATGACTATGAGTTCCTATTTGGGCTTAAGAAATCAGCAGAATTTGAACCAATCAAAGCTGTCTTTGGATGGGATGAGAATGTTCAAAGAGACATTCATCGCAATGAATGGAACGAGGAAAAACCAATCATAATAGAAGTCGATGGAATTGCCGTTGGCAGTTATTTAGTGCAGTTTCATGCTGACCATTTGTACTTTGGTCGTTTTTTTTTGTTACCACAGTATCAGGGTAAAGGCATTGGTAGTCATGTGTTGAAACGAGTTATTGAAATTGCCGCTCAACAATCGTTACCAATAAAGCTTTGTTACTTACAAGGAAATCAAGTAGGGCAACTTTACAAAAGGCTGGGCTTCGAGGTGATCAGACAAGACGAACAGTTCGTGCATATGCATAAACAATGCTTATAACAATTAATTTAAGCAGATTCGCAACGTTTAGCCTTTGCTTGCGCTTGTTTCGCAGGCTCAACGCGTCAGCACAAAACCAAAACAAGGTGATTGACAGGCGTTAGTCCCGTTTATAGAAACTTTTGTAAGTTGCGCCTTTAGGCCGATATTGAAATGATTTTCGAAGTGACCACTTGGGATTTTAGAGTATAAAAACAGATCCGATTATAAGGTCTGAGGGAATCGCTTGCCTCGCAGGTCAAATCGCGCTACAAAAGAGCAAATTAAGAATCAACATATCGGCGATCAAAGACCATCTGAAGAGGCATCGTCGACACAAGCTTTGGTATTTAGCGAGTTATATAACAGGGAAGTCCTACCATGAAAAAAGCAAATCCTCTATATAGACAACGCAGCCGTTCAGCCGTGGGTTATAGCCGCAGCTACGTTGCCTTATAGTTATTAATTATAAGTACCATAACCTAGGATAGAAGAATTTATGAAAAGAGGAACTGAACAGAGGACTGTGCGTAGTTTTTGTCGTCGCATGAGAAAGATAAATCTTCAGCCGACGTATCAACGTGGGGCTGTATGGAGTAAGCCACAAAAACAACTTCTCATTGACTCAATTCTTCGAGATTTAGACGTACCAAAGATATATCTACGTGAGATAAGTGATGTTGCATATGAAGAAGAAGCCGTGGATGGCCAGCAACGATTAACTGCAATATACGGATTTTATAATGATGAATTCCCACTTTCAAAAGATGCAGATGATATCGACGGGCAAGTAATTGCAGGAAAGAGATTTAGTACTCTCGATGAAGATGTAAAAGACTTGTTCGAGGCATATGAGCTAACAGTTGTGATATTGAGGAATGCCTCAGAAGAAGAAGTTGAGGAGATGTTTCTACGGCTCCAGAATGGAACAACGTTAAATGCTGCTGAAAAACGTAATGCGATGCGCGGCAATATGAAAGATTTTGTGCGCAATGTTGCGCAGCATGATTTTTTTGATAATTGCGGTTTTAAGAATCATCGATTTGCGTACGATTTAATTGCATCTCAAATGATTAGGACGGCATTAGAGGGAGAGCCTTGTGGTGTCAAAAGTGCTGACATTGTCAAAATGTATGAAAGAAATGAGAATTTTGATTCGGACAGCAAAGAAGCAAAGAAAATAATCAAAATGTTGGATTTACTTTTGGAGGCTTTTCCGGAAAAGACCCCCGAGTTAACTAAACTTACATCATTATCTCTGTTTATCTTATTTTCCTACCTCAAAGAGAATTTTGATATTAAAAATCGCATCACGGAATTGGGACGATGGTTCATTGACTTTGAGACATGGAGAAAAGCTGATGAGCAAAGGCCATCAGACGAGCGCGATCCGGAAATGGTAACGTATCAAGATAAGATGAGTAGAACTACCGACAGCCAAGATTCTGTTGAGTATAGGCACCGGACTTTACTTACTAGAGTGCTCAAAGAAATTCCAGATCTTATTCCGCTTGACCCACAAAGAATATTTTCACATGAACAGAGAATGGCAATTTTCCGGCGAGATGGTGGAGTTTGCCAAGTCAAAATGAAATGCGATGGCGTCAAATGTACTTGGGATTATTGGCACACTGATCACAAAGTGGCTTGGAGCAACGGGGGCAAAACAACAGTTGAGAACGGCCAAGTTGCCTGTGTTGAATGCAACTTTGCAAAAAGTGCAAATTAGAGCTAAAAAAGTCAAGCACGGCGACGGCTTTTTCGTTACGACTGTGCCTTCACTACAAAGTCGCGGGTGCTTGAATTTAGGGTCACATTGAATCGAGGGGCTTGAATCTAGTGCCAGATGAAAAATAGGATTTTAACATTTCCCCCTAAATTACTTTCAAAGGAGAAAAAATGTCCCCCAAGGACGTTGTTCTATCATTCTGGAATGCTATGCAAACAAATGACTTTGCCAAAGCGAGTGAGTGGCTTAGTCCTGGTTTTGAAGGTTTTTGGCCTCAGTCTGGTGAACTTATTGTTGGCAGGGATAACTTTATAGCCATTAATTCCTATTATCCTGCTAATGATATTTGGCAGTTTACACTTCATTCGATTGTCTGTGATGGTGCAAGGGTGGTAACCGATGTTTCGATTACCGATGGTGTTCAAAAAGCCCGCGCTATAACGTTTCATACAGTGGAGGGTGGTTTCATTATTAAGCAAAAAGAGTTCTGGCCTGATCCTATGGAAGCGCAAGCGTGGCGATCAAAATGGGTAAAGGTTGTACGAGAATAAGCCATACATACACTTAGGAAGAAATTAAGGTCACACTTCTATCGCTTGGTGTTGCGATCTATCTGCAGAGTTCTTGATACCTTATATTCCACTCATCTTCATTCTTGCGTTTTGTACGTGATCTGCGTACACTTGGTTTATGAAAAGTATTTTTGTTGAGTCAACAATATTTGAGAAATACCGTGATGTTTATCTCAGTGATGAAGAGTATAGGCTCTTTCAAGCTGAGCTAATGTCAGCTCCCAAACTGGGTGATGTCATTCAAGGTACAGGCGGTTTGCGAAAGGTTCGAGTGGCAAGTAAGGGCAAAGGTAAGCGTGGAGGCTCACGAGTTATCTACTACTTTCTTGATGAAAAGCAGAGATTTTATTTGTTGACGATTTATGGAAAAAATGAAATGTCTGACTTAACCGTAGACCAAAAGAAGCAATTAATGTCTTTTATGGAGGCATGGCGTAATGAGCAATCGTGATTTATTTGCAGAGTTAAGCTCTGCTCTAACTGAGGCTAAACAACATTCGGAAGGTAAGCTGACGCTAAAAACGCATCAAGTTGATGATGTCTCTGAGCTTAATATCTTGCCAGATGAAATTGTTAGCATTCGTGAGACGTTTAATATGTCTCGTGGGGTGTTTGCCCGTTTACTTCATACATCCTCACGTACATTGGAAAACTGGGAGCAAGGGCGAAGCGCTCCTAATGGCCAAGCAGTGACACTTTTAAAGTTGGTGCAACGTCATCCTGAAACTTTGTCACGTATTGCTGAGTTATAGCAAAATTCCTAATTTTACCTTGATACCCAAGGCAATGCTTTTCCCCAAGCATTGCCTTTTCTTTTTTAGGATTGGTACAAGGTCTGTTGGTGAGAATATGTCATAATAGCCAAATCAAAGATGAGGTTGGATGATGGATTCACAGGCGCTGACGATAGAATTGGATGATGAGCAGTATGAGGCGGTGTTAGGCGAAAATTTGCTGACGTCTTTGCTGAATCAGGGGGCGAATGTTCGTTACGGTTGTCGCGCTGGGGCTTGTGGTGCGTGTCGTCTTTATGATGCGAGCCATTGCGAGTCGATTCTTTCCTGTCAAACTACGGTGACGTCGTCTATGTCACTGACTCGGCAAGTACTGGCTGAGTTTTCTGTTTTTTCTGTATTAAGCAATATTCCTCTTAATGATCATTCTATCGAGCTTGTCTTATTAGGGCCGAGTGATGAATCCTTCGGTGACCGTGTTTCGGTGGCTTTCCTGTCTAAAGCCTTTTCTAAAGAACGGCCCAAAGCAGCAATGGGTGAGCGAGCTCATTTTTACGAGTGTATGGCGCTAAACCCTGTTGGAGCGCCTTTGAAGATTGTGCTTCAGAAAGACCATCTTTCCGATGAGGATTGGTGGCGAGCCTTGGCGCTTTCAGCGGAAGATCCGGTGGCGGTTCAGTTATTGGCTAGGAGTAGGAAGGGGCGTTTGTTGTTTGAAATGGACATTGCCGATGCGCCGGTTGTAGTGATTGCTTCGCCTGACAATGCGATGTTTGAGCCTTACTGGCGTGACGCTTTGTTGGATTATACGCCAAGTTTTCTTGGACATTTTAGTCTGTTTGCGAATCAGGATCTGACACTGAGTTTGGCGGACGATGCGCTTATCTCTTTTCTTAACGACGCGTTGGCGGATGCCGGCGGTGCTTCGTTACGACTTATTTACCATGGTCAAAAGGTGTCTGCAAAAGAGTGGGCGATCTTGTTACGCTCTCTGCGGATTCATCCGAATCAGTTGCATTTTGTTCGGTAGTTTGGCCTTTTTTGGTTTTTACTTTTATGTTTTTTTATGGCTTGGATTTATAAATGAAAATTCTGCACACCTCAGATTGGCACCTTGGCCAGCATTTTATGGGGAAATCTCGACGCGATGAGCACAAAGCTTTTATCGATTGGCTGTTGGCGCTGGTGGACAAAGAATCCATTGATGCGGTGATTATCGCGGGCGATGTGTTTGATACTGGGTCGCCGCCAAGTTATGCGCGGGAAATGTATCACCAGTTGGTGTTGGATATGAAGGCGCGCCAATGCCAGTTGGTAATTGTCGCGGGCAACCACGATTCGGTCAGTATGCTAAACGAATCTAAGAGTTTGCTGGCGTATCTGGATACTCAAGTAGCGAGTCAGGCGAATCTTGAAGAGATCGATTCCCATGTGATTGCGCTTAAAAACAAAGAAGGCGATGTGGCCGCTTGGGTTTGTGCGGTACCGTATTTACGTCCAAAAGATGTGATGCAGAGCGTGGCAGGACAATCTGAGCAGGAGAAGAAACTTGGCTTGTTGCAGATGATAGGGGATTTCTACCAGCGTGTATATGACGCCGCTTGTGAGAAAAATAAAAGCTTAAAAACACCTGTGCCGATTATTGGAACTGGGCATTTGACGGCGGTAGGCGGTCAGGTGAGTGAATCGGTGCGTGATCTTTATGTGGGTACTTTGGAGGCTTTGCCGACATCGGTGTTTCCTGCGTTTGACTATCTCGCCCTTGGGCACATTCATCGTGCTCAACCGATCAGTAAAAGTGGACGATTCCGTTACAGCGGTTCGCCCATTCCGTTAAGCTTTGATGAGCTGGGCCGTGACAAAACCGTGGTGATAGTGGATACCGATTTGTTAGCAGAAGATGCTTTCGTTGACGATTTGTTTGCCGAGCCAGCGGACCCTGTGCAATTAGTGTCGATTCCAAATTTTCAGCCTATGGCGAGTTTGAAAGGCAATTTAAACGAGGTGATCAAACAGATCGCCGCTTTGGAATTGACTGCAGACAAAACCCTTTGGTTGGAAGTCACTGTGATCGCTGATGAGTATTTGAGCGATGTGCATAAGTGTGTGTTAGAGGCCATTGATGACAAGCCCATAGAGTTACTTCGAGTGATGCGCCGCAGTACGGTAGAGAAAAAGAATGAAGGCTTTGAGGCACGTAAAACCTTGTCAGAATTAACCGTGGGCGATGTGTTTGAACAGAGTCTTAAATCGAATTTAGAACTGGATGAAGGCGAGTCTACAATCCTGACCGAGCTTTTCAATGCGTGTTTGGTGGAGTTAGAAGAGCACCAGCAAGACGGTGGGGAGAAGCCATTATGAAAATTTGCAAACTGCGCTTAAAGAATCTGAACTCCTTGAAAGGCGAATGGGAAATTGATTTTACCAAGACACCCTTCGATGAGGCGGGAGTATTCGCCATTGTTGGGCCAACGGGAGCGGGTAAGTCGACCTTGTTGGATGCCATCTGTTTGGCTTTGTACCATGAAACACCACGTTTAAAAGTATCACCGAGTCAGAACGATGTGATGACGCGTCATACGGCTGAGTGTTTGGCGGAAGTGGAGTTTGAGATAAAGGGTAAAGGTTATCGCGCTTTTTGGGGGCAACGACGTGCCCGCGGCCAAAGTGATGGCAAGTTACAGCCCATGACCTGTGAGCTGTGCGAACGCGACGGCACCATTATTACCACTAAGATTAACGAAAAAATCGATAAGATTGCCGAAATCACTGGTTTGGATTTTTCGCGTTTTACCAAGTCTATGTTACTGGCCCAAGGCGGTTTTTCGGCCTTTTTGAACGCGTCGCCCAATGACAGAGCGGAGTTATTAGAAGAGTTAACAGGCACAGAAATTTACGGCGATGTGTCTAAGTGGGTGTTTGATAAACACAAGCAGGAAAAACAGGCTATTGTTGCTTTAGAAAGTGTTAGTGAGCAAGCTCAATTAATGGCGGACGAGGCTTTTGTTGAGTTAAAGCAGACTGAGTCGAGTTTTGCGTCTAAAGAGCAAACCAATGCACAGGCGCTCAAAGCTCATCAGAGTATTCTTGAATGGCGTCGAACGGAGCTAAAGTTGCAACAACAAGTGGCTCAATATCAGCAGCAACTTGACGAAGCGAATCAGGCTCTGACGGATTTTGCGCCTCAACAGCAGCAACTTGAGCAAGCACTGACTGCGCAAGTCCTGCAAGCGGATTATGAAAAGCAGCAAGGCTTAAAAGCTCGCTTGGAGCAGAATCAGGCTGATGTTAGCCAATATACTGAAACGCAAGAAGCGCAACTCAAGCAAAGCCAGATCTTGAATGAATCCGTTGAACAGGCAAAAGAAACATTAGCCAATGCTCGTGCCGAATGGCAAGCGTTGAATAATAAGATCAATGATGACATTCAGCCTGTTTTATCTCGTCAAGAAAGTGTGAAAGCACAGCATCAGGATGTGTCTGCTCGCTTAAAACACGCGTCCGAAAAGGTCGACAATCAGCAGGCGCAATTAAACAGCATAAAGGCCAAACAGACCGAAATTCATCAAGCGTGTGACGATAGCAAAGCGATTTTGAATCGTTGGCCGTCACCAGAAAAAATTGAAAGTGAATTGTCTAGTTGGCAGCATCAAGCGCAAAGCATGACGACGAATGCTCACGCCATCAGCGAGCTTGAGACGAATATTGCGCAAACGACACAAGGCTATGAGGACGCTCGCTCTGTTTATGAAAATAATCGGGCTAAGTTAGAGCAGGAGCAAGCTAGAATAGTCGAACGTCAGCAAATGCTGCAGAGTACTACTGATGCTTTTATGCAGATGTCAGCACACCGTGACTATGCGGATTGGCAGAAAGGTTATCACCAGGCTGAACGTGCTCAGTATAATGCGCAGTCTCTTTGGAAGCAGTTTCACCAATACCAAGATCAGCATACGCAATTGGCCGAGCTGGATGCGGATTTGAAGACGATGGCAAGCCGCATTGAGCAACAGCAAAGCCAGTTGGAACAACAAAGACAAACCTACAAAGACAAGTTGCGTCACCAAAAGTCGATTGAAAAGCTGGCTGAGGCAGAGCGTCACATTGTGGCGTTAACACAATTGCGCAATGAGCTGGGTGAGCATGATGCTTGTCCCTTGTGTGGTTCAGCGGAGCACAATCTTGCTCATGCTTTGTATCAAGCGGATTCTGGCAGCCAAGAAGAGTTTGCTCGTTTAGCTAAGGAGCTGGACAGTCTTAAAGGCCAAGGGATGCAGCTGGCAGCAGACTTGGAAGCCATGCAGCGAGAATTAACGGCGGGTCAAACTCGACGGGAGCCTTTAGTCAATGGTTTGCTGGCGACAGAGAACGATCTGCAAGCATGGTTGGCGTCGCTTACTGAGTATATCAAGAGCCAAGATATTGTTGTTAGCTTGTCTGATAAAGAGTCGATCTTGGCATTGGTTCAGCTGGTTGGCCAGGATTGGCAAGTTCAGCAAGGTAATGCATCTCAGATTGAAACATTACATCAGTCTCGTTTAGCCCTAGAGGCTGAGTTACAAAACATGAATGCCCGCTATCAAGTAACACTACAGCAGGTAGCGAAAGAGGATTCTCACTGTCAATTGTTGTGGCAAACCTTAGCTTCACAGCAACAAAGCCTCGTTAGTAAGAAAGATGAGCAAGAACAAATTGTAGGGCATTTGCGCAATGCTATGCAGCAAGCAGGGGTGCCAGACCGTTATTTTGAATTGTCATTGCTTGAAGCCTTGGCGCAGTTGCAAGAAGCGATGCAGCAATGGCGCGACAGTAAAGCGGGTTACGAGGCGCTTTTGCAGCAACGCGAACAGCTTAGCTATGAAGCAAAAAGCTTAGAAAGTGCTTTAGAAGAGAGCTTGCAATTACGTGACGATGTTCAAAAGAAAGTTGCTGAGCTTGAGGCTAGCTTGGCGGATATCGCCCAGCAGTTGCATGAATTGCTAGGCGATAAGAGTATCGGTGAGCTTCGTCAAGCCGCACAGTTGCTGGTTGATCATGCTCAGCAAACCCTTGAAAAGGTCGAAGCTGAGAGACAACACATTGCGCAAGCTTTGGTGTCTAGCAAAGCGACGTTAGAAGCACTTAATAAGTCCCGTTTAACGCTTGAAAAAGACTATGACGCGGCGCTGGCTCATTGGCAAACGTCGCTTTCTGAAAAAGGCTTTGAGAGCGAAGCGATTTGGTTACAGGCGAGTTTGTCAAAAGACGAGATCGCTCAGCGTCAAACCACACTCAAGGGACTTCAGGAAGCGTTTTCTCGATTGCAGACACTGTTTCATCAGTCTGAAGAATCCTTGTTTAAGCACAACGACAGCAAATCTGGGCAGAGCGAATGGGTTGGTGCGGAGTTTGAGAGTCTCTCTTTAGAGACCTTAGAAGCGAATTATGCTGAGCTGGATGCGGAGCGCCAAGCATTGCATCGCCAATGGGGTGTGGTTTCTCAGCAGATTCAAGAGGAAATTCAGCGTAGGGAACAGGTGGCGAAATCTAAGGAAGCGTTAGCGGTTCGTCGAGAGGCTTTTGTGCATTTAGAGCGTTTGAATCATTTGATTGGTTCGGCAGATGGTGCGAAATTCCGTCGTTTTGCGCAAAGTCTTACCTTGGATCATCTGGTGTATTTGGCCAATCAGCATTTGGATATTTTACATCGTCGTTATCAGTTGATGCGCAACGAGGAGGCATTGTCTTTGTTGGTTGTCGATACGTGGCAAGCCAATGCGGCACGTGACACGAAAACCTTGTCTGGTGGTGAATCTTTCTTGGTAAGTCTTGCCTTGGCGTTGGCCTTGTCTGATTTGGTGTCCCATAAAACCAGTATTGATTCTTTATTTTTGGACGAGGGTTTTGGTACCTTGGATAGCGAGACGTTAGAGTCAGCTCTGGATGCTTTGGATAATTTGCATTCCAGTGGCAAAACCATTGGTATTATCAGTCATATCAATGCCCTAAAAGAGCGTATTCCGGTACAGATTAAGTTAACCAAGCAAAGTGGTCTAGGTGTCAGCCGCCTTGCGCCTGAATTTGCGGTTCATTCGTCAGAAGAGTGAGGCAAGAGTGGGCTGATGTGTTGGACGTTCATGGTGCAAAAGTTTTCCCCAGATTAATGGGAACAAGTATGTAAGTAAGTTGTAAAATATTAATTAAATCAAACGCTTAATCTTTCGTTCATTATTGCGCATTTTGCGTTATTCTTGGCACTGTAAGAGAGCAAATAATATGTACTAAGAATGTAAATAGTGTGTCTTGGTGGCTTTCTTTAATCAGGCAGCTTGATAGAATAGATTTTCAATGCTGATAGTGAACATTCAGTACGGTTTGGCAGTATTTGGGGCCATTTAAGGTATTAAAAAAGGACAGTTTGCATGACAGACTCAGGCTTCCGACTTAAAGGGAGTGTCGTTACGACGATTTTGCTGGAGATTCAGATTTTTTCATTAGATGACATTGTGTTTCATTTAAAAGAAAAGATTGATCAGGTTCCGCATTTTTTTAATCAAGCGCCGATCATTATTGATATTTCAAAAATGAAGCGCGGCATTACGATAGACGAATTTGAACTCTTGATTCAGTCGGTCAGTGCACTCGGTCTTGGTGTTATCGGTTGGCGTTGTGATCCAGAGGCGTTGCCAGTATGGAAGGCCTCTGTGACTATCCCGCTTTTGCCCGCAAGTAAAGCGAGATCGATTAATACGTCGCCAGTGGACAAAGAAAACGCAAGTCCAGATGTGGTGGTGAAAACGGTGGTTGAAGAGCGTTTAGTGCCTCAAGCGACAAAAGTGATTACCAAGCCGATTCGTTCTGGTCAGCAAGTTTATGCCGAAGGAGACTTGATTATTTTGAATCAGGTGAGTGCGGGGGCAGAAGTCCTAGCCGATGGCAATATTCATGTTTATGGCGCCCTGCGAGGCCGAGCTTTGGCGGGTGTTAAGGGTGATGTAGACGCGAGAATTTTTTGTAGAAGCATGGAAGCGGAGTTGGTTTCTATTGCGGGTAATTTTATGTTGAGCGATGCGCTGCGAAATATCGTTTGGAAAGACAGCGCGCAAGTGTTATTAGTTGACGATAGCTTAGAAATCGTACCGCTTTAAGATTTACTATTCATTTAATTAGTTAGATAAGCCTCTTTTGGGTTTATCGGGGGATAAGGCATTGGCAAAAATTATAGTAGTCACCTCAGGCAAGGGTGGCGTCGGCAAGACGACATCCAGTGCTGCTATTGGGACTGGTATTGCGTTAAAAGGGCATAAAACGGTTATCATTGATTTTGATGTGGGCTTGCGTAATTTAGATTTGATTATGGGTTGCGAGCGTCGAGTTGTTTATGACTTTGTTAATGTCATCAACAAAGAAGCAACATTGTCTCAGGCGTTGATTAAAGATAAACGTACTAAAGATTTGTTTATTTTGCCAGCGTCTCAAACTCGTGACAAAGATGCGTTGACTGTTGAAGGCGTTCAAGGCGTTCTTGAAGAGCTAGCAAAAGAGTTTGAGTATATCATTTGTGATTCCCCAGCTGGAATTGAGAAGGGTGCTCAAATGGCTTTGTATTTTGCCGATGCTGCCATTGTGGTCACCAATCCTGAGGTTTCCTCTGTACGTGATTCAGATCGTATCTTGGGGATTCTGCAGAGTAAATCAAAGCGCGCAGAGGAAGGCAGAGAGCCGATAGAGGAGCACCTTCTTTTGACTCGCTATCATCCAGGGCGCGTTGCTTTGGGGGAGATGTTAAGCGTATCGGACGTCGAAGACATTTTAGCGATTCCATTACTTGGGGTCATTCCAGAGTCCGAGGCGGTTTTAAAAGCATCAAACCAAGGAACGCCTGTTATTTTGGATACCGAATCCGAGGCGGGTCTTGCTTACATGGATGCGGTTGATCGCTTGATGGGTGAAGAGCGCCCGTTGCGCTTCTTAGAGGTCCAGAAAAAGGGCTTCATCAAACGATTATTAGGGGGTTAGAGTGGGAATTTTTGACTATTTTAAAAGTAAAAGTGCGCCTAGCTCCGCGTCTGTTGCTAAAGATAGACTGCAGATTATTGTGGCTCATGAGCGTAGTAAGCGCCATCAGCCGGATTATTTGCCGCAGATGCAACAGGAAATCATTGATGTGATTCGTAAGTATGTGAATATCGGTAATGAAGATGTGCAGATACAGCTCGATAATACAGATGATTGTTCTGTGTTGGAGTTGAATGTGACTTTGCCTGAGCAAAATTAGTCTTAGCTTACGGGTTGCTATTAAAAGCACTTAACAAGATCTTGATATAGGTCGTGTTAGGTGCTTTTTTATGTAAAATGAATTAAGAATCATTGTCATTGTTTTACTGATATTTTGCGTCGGTGTATTATCTAGGTTATTCATTTTCCTACTTGAGCAAAATTTAATGCTGCGTTCTTGTCTTAGTGTGATAGCTGTTGTGGTGTGCCTTTCTGCTTGTAGTGAGCCTAAACAAGTGGTGAATGTGTCTAAAGTTGGGCAATCTTCTGATGAACTTCCTGTTTCTCTTTCAGATCCGAAAGCACTGCTTGGTTCGCAGTTGTTCTTTGACACAAATTTGTCAAAAAACCGTAATCAGTCTTGTGGCACGTGTCATGACATTGCTAATGCCTTTGTTGATAAAAGACAGGATGCCTTGTTTGGTGCTGTTTCGTTGGGAAGTGATGGGCATTCAATGGGCGGGCGAAATACGCCAACCGCCGGTTACGCGGCTTTTGCCCCTGCTTTTTATCGCCTGCCTAATGGTGAATATCGTGGCGGGCAATTTTTGGATGGTCGAGCCTCTGGATTGGCTCAACAAGCCGAAGGGCCTTTTGTGAATCCCTTAGAAATGGCGCTTCCCGATGGTGCCTCTGTTGTTGCGCGCGTAAAAGAGAACGCGCGTTATGTTGACTTGTTTAATACGCTTTATGGTCAAGGTATTTTAGACGATGCAGAACAAGGCTACGTAGCCATTACGAACGCCATCGCTACGTTTGAGAAAACGTCTTTGTTTATGCCATTTGATTCAAAATATGATCGTGCTTTACGTGGCGAAGAGAAATTGACGCCGCAAGAGGAGTTAGGGAAAACGCTGTTTTTCTCTCAGCAGTTTACAAATTGTAATGCTTGCCATCAGTTGAGTACGTCACCGCTTAATGCGCAAGAAACCTTTAGTAATTATGAGTATCGCAATATTGGTGTCCCGGCCAACCCAGATTTGATGGCTCATAATGGTAATAAGAAAGATCTTGGTTTATTGGATAATCCGTCCATAGATGACCCTAAGCAAGCAGGTAAGTTCAAAGTGCCGTCTTTACGTAACGTTGCTGTAACGGGGCCTTATATGCATAACGGTGTGTTTAAAGACCTCCGCACTGTGGTGCTGTTTTACGATAAGTATAACAACCCAAAGCGTACTGTGAATCCGGAGACGGGTGAGCCTTGGGCGGAACCTGAGGTGGCTGAAAATATTGATTTGGTCAATCTCGAAAAAGGTCCGGCATTACCTGATCAGCGTGTGGATGCCATTGTTGCGTTTCTAAAAACGCTAACGGATAAGCGCTATGAGCCATTGCTTAATCATTGAGCGCAAGGCTACTCGGTGAAGTGGTGTGTGGGTGATGTTGTGTCTCCTTATTGTTTTCATTGATAAAACTGGCGAGTGAGCGGTTTTTTTATTACATTGTCTCTTTGGTTTATCTTTTTGCATCTTGTATGTGTCACTTGGATTTGAAGGATTGAGAGAATGAAATACGTTCCACTCGGCCGAACTGGCTTAGAAGTTTCTCGTGTTTGCTTGGGTACTATGACTTGGGGGACACAAAACAACCAAGCCGATGCGGATGTTCAGATTGAATATGCGTTAGCAAATGGTGTGAATTTTATTGATACGGCTGAGATGTATTCTGTTCCGCCAACGCCAGAGTCTTACGGTAAAACGGAAACCATCATAGGGAATTGGCTCTCTCGCAACCCATCTCGTCGTAAAGAGTTTGTGCTTGCTACGAAGATTGCTGGTCCTGGTATGAAATACGTACGTAACGGTAGCAATATCTCTGGTAAGACAGTTATTGAAGCGGTTGATGATTCTTTAAAGCGTTTGCAAACAGATTATATTGACCTTTATCAGCTTCATTGGCCAAATCGTTCTACTCCTCACTTTGCTAAGCATTTTCCTGGTGTTATCAGTTTTACCGATGTTGATCGTGAGGATCACTCTGCTCAGATGTTGGATATTTTGCAAGGGCTTGATGCTTGTATTAAAGCGGGCAAAATTCGTCATTTTGGTTTGTCTGATGACACCACTTGGGGGATTAATGAGTTCATTCGTCTGAGTGAAAAGCATGATTTGCCTCGAGTTGCTTCTATTCAAAATGAGTTTAGTTTATTACATACAAAAGACTGGCCTTATTTGATCGAAAACTGTGTGCACGAGGATGTGGCGTATTTGCCTTGGTCGCCTTTAGCGGCTGGTGCTTTAACGGGGAAATATCTTGGTGGTGCTCGTCCTGAAGGGAGTCGTTGGACATATTCGCAGCGCAATGGGATTTTCCGTGATACCCCTTTGGTGGATAAAGCGGTGAGTGCTTATATTGAAGTCGCTAAGAAACATGGCTTTACAGCAGCTCAGCTTGCTCTTGCTTGGTGTGATCAGGTGGATGGGGTAAGTTCAACTATCATTGGCGCGACCTCATTGGAGCAGCTTAAGGAAGATATTGCCGCATTTGATATGGTGCTATCTGAAGAGGCGCTCAAAGATATTATGGCCGTTTTTAAAGAATATCCAGTGCCTTTTTAGTTGCTAGACTAGCGAGTTGGAATGAATTTAAAAAGCGCTTCGGCGCTTTTTTTATTTCTTTGAAATGAGCTGGCTGACTAAGTGTTATCTCATCTTTATTTTTAGCAATAAAAAACCCGATACACAAGTGTATCGGGTTTTTTTAGAGATTAGTAAAAACGAGTGATTAGTTCTTTTCTCTTTCTTTCTTTTCTTTAACGGCAGCGATAACTGTTTCAGCTACGTTAGAAGGACATGGTAGGTAGTGAGAGAACTCCATAGAGAACTGACCACGACCAGATGTCATTGTACGTAGAGTACTGATGTAACCAAACATTTCAGAAAGAGGCACTTCCGCTTTGATGCGAACGCCTGTTAGGCCTTTCTCTTGGTCTTTGATCATGCCGCGACGACGGTTAAGGTCACCGATTACGTCACCAACGTGGTCATCTGGAGTGAACACGTCAACTTTCATGATTGGTTCGATCAATTGTGGGCCAGCTTTTGGCACAGATTGACGGAATGCACCTTTCGCTGCAATTTCGAAGGCAATCGCAGAAGAGTCAACCGCGTGGAAGCCACCGTCAAACAATTCAACTTCAACGTCTAGTACAGGGAAGCCTGCTAGAACGCCTTGGTTCATCATAGACTTGAAGCCTTTTTCAACCGCAGGGAAGAATTCTTTTGGTACGTTACCACCAACAACGGTAGAAGTGAATTTGAAGCCAGAACCCACTTCACCTGGTTTGATGCGGTAGTCGATCTTACCGAACTGACCAGAACCACCAGATTGTTTCTTGTGCGTGTAAGTATCTTCAACCGCTTTAGTGATCGTTTCGCGGTAAGCAACCTGTGGTTGACCAACGATTAGATCTACACCGTAAGTACGTTTTAAGATATCTACTTTGATGTCTAGGTGAAGCTCGCCCATGCCTTTAAGGATAGTTTCGCCAGAATCTTGATCCGTTTCAACGCGGAAAGTTGGATCTTCTGCAACCATTTTACCGATAGCAATACCCATCTTCTCGTTACCACCTTTGTCTTTTGGTGTAACAGAGATAGAAATTACTGGCTCAGGGAAAACCATCGCTTCAAGTGTGCAAGGGTGTTTAGGATCACATAGAGTGTGACCAGTTTGAACGTTCTTCATGCCTACGATAGCAATGATGTCGCCCGCTTGCGCAGTGCTGATTTCGTTACGATCGTTTGCTTGCATTTCCACCATGCGGCCTACACGTTCAGTTTTGCCTGTGAAGCTGTTAAGAATGGTGTCGCCTTTGTTCAATACGCCTGAGTAGATACGTACGAAAGTAAGAGCGCCGAAACGGTCGTCCATGATTTTGAATGCAAGGGCTTTAAGAGGCTCTTTAGCATCAACAATCGCTTTCGCGCCAGTTGGGTTACCTTCTTCGTCAGTAAGATCTTGAGGCTCTACTTCTGTTGGGCTTGGTAGGTAATCAACAACCGCATCTAGAAGAAGTTGCATGCCTTTGTTTTTAAAAGCAGAACCACAGTATGTTGGGAAGAATGCTAGATCACGAGTACCGATACGGATGCAGCGTTTTAGGTCTTCAATAGAAGGCTCTTCGCCGTCCATGTAAGCCATCATCACGTCATCGTCTTGCTCAACCGCAGTTTCGATTAGCTTTTCACGGTATTCTTCAACAATTTCTTCCATGTCAGCTGGAACGTCTTCAATGCTGTAGTTTTCTGGCTGGCCAGATTCGTCCCAGACGTACGCTTTGCGAGTTAGAAGATCAACAACACCTGAGAACTGGTCTTCAGTACCAATAGGTAGAACCATGATTAGTGGAGTCGCGCCTAGTACTTTTTTAACTTGTTCTGTTACACGGAAGAAGTTAGCGCCAAGACGGTCTAGTTTGTTAACGAAAATCAGACGTGAAACTTCTGAATCGTTCGCGTAACGCCAGTTAGTTTCTGATTGTGGTTCAACACCACCAGAACCACAGAATACACCGATACCACCATCAAGAACTTTTAGGGAACGGTATACTTCTACTGTGAAGTCAACGTGTCCAGGTGTGTCGATAACGTTAAAGCGGTGATCTTTCCAAAAACAACTAACAGCCGCAGACTGGATGGTAATACCGCGCTCCGCTTCTTGTTCCATGAAGTCAGTAGTAGATTCACCCTCGTGAACTTCACCGATTTTGTGGATCATACCGGTAAGTTTAAGAATACGTTCTGTGGTGGTGGTTTTGCCCGCGTCAACGTGAGCAAAAATACCGATGTTTCTGTATTTTGATAAGTCAGCCATTACATTACTCTAAATAAGTGAGGACGAAATTTGCGCGTTAGTATACAAGACTTTTTGCTTTGTAGTCAGGTATTTCGCGCTATTCTATTATATTTTATGTGTTTAAAGGAAGGGTAAGATAAAAGCATTTTAGAAATGAATAGTAAGATAATGGAATTGTGGTGAAAATGTTTCTAAAAGCTCTCATCTCGGCCTCTTTTGTTCTTTATGTCAAAAGTGGTTAATCGACCTCATTGTCATTCTAGCTTCGTTTGGTGAAGGCTGACTGTGTATGAAAACATCAAGGGCATGATTGAGAGGGTGGTAATATTGGTTTGCCCGATAAAAAACAGTCTGTTTGCTCTGAGTGCGAAAGTACAAATGGGAGAGGTTCAAGATGAAGGTGTTTGGTTTTTTGTAGGTTAAGCACCAGAGGCAACGACGCTTGTTTTAGTTAGTATATAAAACTAAGAACAATCAGTCGGTACCTCTATGCCATTATTTTGATCAGCCCCAAGAGCCAGAATTGTTCTTTTTACGTCTTAGCATGGGCAATAAAGTGCCCAGTAATAAACCGCCAAACAGTGTGGCCGCACCAATAACAAACCATTGTTGCTGGGTTGTATCTTGCAGTTTTTCCGATTGAGCGATGGCTGCATCTGCTTGTTGCTTTAGACTTTCTAGTTGATAACTTGCGTCGTTATTTTGGGAAACAATGACTTGTGCTTTTTTCGTTAAGTTTACCGCTTCTTGCAATTGTTGCTTAAGAGTGTTGTTCTCTTCTTTTAGGGTATTATTGAGGTTGTTGAGTTCTTGGATTTTGCCTTGGCTCAAGCTGAGCGATTTTGCTATCTCTTCACGGCTAGCCGCACTTTTGTCGAGCTCAGTCTGCATTGCGTCCAGCTGATCTCTCGTAATGATGTTGTCACTCAGAAAATAATCAGCCACCCAGCCTTCGTTGCCGTTGGGGGTGCGAACCTTAGTGTAGCCTTCGCTTTGTTCTAATACCTCGAGTGGTGTGCCGCTTTTTAAGCCTCTTTCTACCGCTCTTGTATTGTTATCGAGTCCCTCTCTAATGGCGACAAATTGGATGTCGGAGATGTACACTGTCGCGGAGTGCGCAGTGGCAGAAAGTAGTAGGCCAACAATTAGGCCTGTAATGCGTTTTTTAGACACGTTAAGTTCCTTTAACAATCAATCACTTTATCTAATTAGTACGATAATCATGAGGTGATCATTACGCAATAGAAAAGGCCATCGTAATGGCCTTTTCTGTGGTTTTAATTGTAAAAAGTATGCTTAACGGCGTAGAAACAGCGGTCTTGGTTCCGAAACATCACCCTGATATGCGATCGAGAAGGACTTATGCAAAAGAAGTGCTTTTTCTAAATCGACGCTTTCATTAAATTGAAAGCTGTTAAATCCGACTCGTAAAAGATAGCCCAACTGGTCAGGTATGAAGTTGCCAAGTGCTCTGATTTCGCCTTGGTAGTTCAATCTTTCTCTGAGAAGGCGTGCATAACTGAAGCCTCTTCCATCGGTAAAGGCTGGAAAATGTACGCCAATAACATCGAATTGGGTTAAGTCAACACCCTCTAGAAACTCAACCCCGTCACCGGCTTCAAGCCAAATGCCTGCGACACTGGTCATTGTATCTTTTTCTGTTAGCCACTTTTGCGCGGCAACAATACTGGTTGCGGTTACTTCTTGTTCCGCCTCTTGTAGCCAGTGGTATTGGTTTTCGATGATTTCACCGTTTTTAATTAGCTTTGGCATAAGCGGCCTCTTTAAATGGTGTGATGCCAACGCGGCGATAAGTGTCGATAAAGCGCTCTTCTTCAGTGCGGTTTTCAACATAAACATTCATCAGCTTCTGAATGACGCCGCTGATTTCTTCTTGAGCAAAGGAGGGGCCTAAGATTTTGCCTATGCTTGCGTCGTGGCCAGATGCGCCTCCGATAGAAATTTGATAAAACTCCTCGCCTTTTTTATCTACTCCTAAGATGCCTATATTGCCGACATGGTGGTGACCACATGCGTTCATACAGCCAGAAATGTTCAGGTCAATATTGCCTAGGTCGTATAGGTAGTCTAGATCATTGAATGTTTCTTGGATTTGAGCAGCAATGGGGATTGATTTAGCGTTTGCTAGGGCGCAGAAATCACCGCCTGGGCAGCAAATCATGTCGGTTAATAGACCAAGGGTTGGGGTCGCAAAACCTGCCTCTTTGGCGGCATCCCAAAGTTCTACTAATTGGTCTTGGCGGACATCTGCTAGAACAAGGTTTTGTTCATGGCTCACGCGCAGTTCGCTAAAACTAAATCGGTCGGCAAGATCAGCCGCTTTGTGCATTTGCTCGGCAGTTGCATCGCCTGGTGCTTGACCTGCTTTTTTCAGTGTCAGTGTTACTATGCGGTAACCCGCTTTTTTGTGTTCGAATGTATTACGTTCGAACCAACGAGCAAAGCCGGCACTGTCTGCTAGTTTGCTGGTCAAACTTGCTGGGTTGTTTTCCAATGCATTGTAGTTTGGTTCGCTAAAAAAGCTTTGTAAGCGTTCGAATTCACTCATTGGAACCGTGCTTTCTTTACCGCGTAAATGTTGCCATTCTGCTTCAACACGGTTGCGGAACTCTTCAATGCCAAGGGCTTTGACCAATATTTTGATACGTGCCTTGTATTTGTTGTCACGACGGCCTTGTTGGTTGTAGACGCGAATGATCGCATCCAGATACGTCAATAGGTCCATTCGTGGAATGAATTCACTGATGGTAACGCCAACCATAGGTGTACGGCCTAAACCGCCACCAACGATGACTTTAAAGCCGATTTCGCCAGCGTCGTTTTTCTTAATATGTAAGCCAATGTCATGCACTTGTGTCGCTGCGCGATCCGCGGATTCGGTGGCGTTGACAGCGATCTTGAATTTACGTGGCAAAAAGGCGAATTCTGGGTGAAAAGTAGACCATTGACGAATCAGTTCGCAGTATGGGCGCGGGTCAACGATTTCATCAGAAATGACGCCTGCGTACTGGTCAGTCGTTGTATTACGAATGCAGTTACCACTTGTTTGAACAGCGTGCATTTGTACTTGTGCTAGTTCTGCCAAAATATCCGGCACATCTTCTATTTTGGGCCAGTTCAGTTGCAGGTTTTGACGCGTACTAAAATGACCATATGATCTGTCATAGCGACAGCTAATATCGGCCAATTTTCTTAACTGCGCGCTGGATAGCATTCCATATGGAATCGCAATGCGTAGCATAGGGGCGTAGCGTTGCACATAAAGACCATTTTGCAGTCTCAATGGTAAGAATTCTTGATCGCTCAATTCTTTGTTTAAATAGCGGCGTGTCTGGTCGCGGAATTGTGCTACACGCTCTTCAACAAGCTGTTGGTCAATGGCGTCGTACTGATACATAGTGAAATGAACCGTGGTTGATAAATGTAAGTTGTCTCATGGTAGCAAATATCCTTTATTCTAAAAATGAATATTTATCTATATCTTTAGGGGTTTTCCTAATAAGCCTTATTAAGAATCTTATGATGAGAAAAAGCCGCGAATAGAAAGAGGAAAAATACCCTACTTTTTTACTTGGTCTTTGGCTTTGCGCTTCTTCTCCTGTAATATAGTGTGCATTGATCGTTATGTAGATTTTGAAAGGGTTATTATGAATATTACAATTACTGATGGTGCCCAAGAATATCTTTCCTCGTTACTAGAAAAACAAGGCGTTGAAGGTATTGCTGTGCGAATTTTCATTCAGCAGCCGGGTACGCCTTATGCTGAAACATGCCTTGCTTATTGCCGTCCAGATGAAGTGAATGAGACAGATGAAATTTTGAATCTGCCAAAGTTAAAAGTATATATTGAAAAAAATTCAGTCAACTTTTTGGATGAAGCTTTTGTCGATTACGCCACAGAAAAAATGGGTGGTCAGTTAACGATTAAGGCGCCTAATGCTAAAATGCCGAAAGTTACGTCAGACAGTCCGATAGAAGATCAGATTAATTACGTGCTCTATTCCGATATCAATCCAGGTTTGGCGGCTCATGGTGGTGAAGTGAGTCTGCTTGAAGTGATTGATGGCAAAATTGCTGTATTGAAATTTGGCGGTGGTTGCCAAGGCTGTAGTGCGGTGGATCTTACTCTTAAAGAAGGTGTGGAAAAAACCTTGATGGAGAAGGTGCCAGGCTTGACTGCAGTAAAAGATTCAACGGATCATACTGTCACTGATAACGCGTTCATGTAAATTTCTTTACCGAAGAAAGCGTTATGTAAAAAAGGGGCGTCTCTTGATTGAGGCGCCCCTTTTTTGTTGGATGTTTTTCTAATATTTATCCGCGCTGGCGTTTGGGTAATACATCACGCAGAGCGTTGGCCATCTCGGTTAGTGCTTTTTCAGTGGTTTCCCAATCAATGCAGGCGTCTGTAATAGACACACCGTATTCTAGATCGTTTAGGTTAGCAGGTACTTTTTGATTGCCCCAGCCAATGTTGCTTTCTATCATTAATCCCATAATGGATTGGTTTCCATTAATGATCTGTTGAGTTGAGTCTTCTGCAACCGTTATTTGACGCTCAGGCTTTTTGCTGGAGTTCTCGTGAGACGTGTCCACCATGATGTTCACTTTGAGATTGGCTTTTGCTAATTCCTGCTCAGCTTCGACAACAAATTTTGCTTCGTAGTTAGGTTTGCCGCCGCCGCCACGAAGTACAATGTGACCGTAATCATTGCCTTTTGTGTTGACAACTGTGACTTGGCCTTCTTCGTTGATACCCAAGAAAGAGTGCGGGTGAGAAACAGATTGCATGGCATTAATCGCTACCGTCAGGCCGCCATCAGTGCCGTTTTTAAAGCCAACTGGGCCAGACAAGCCAGATGCCATTTCTCGGTGTGTTTGCGACTCAGTGGTCCGAGCGCCAATAGCAGACCAGCTAATTAGGTCTTGAATGTACTGTGGTGAGATAGGATCTAGGGCTTCGGTGGCAAGAGGTAGGCCAAGTTCAGCTAAATCGATTAGTAGCTTACGGCCAATGCGAATGCCTTTGTTGATATCAAATGTGCCATCTAGATTAGGGTCGTTTATCAAACCTTTCCAGCCAACGGTTGTGCGTGGCTTTTCAAAATAAGCGCGCATGATGATGTAGAGAGTATCATCCAGTTTTTCGGCAAGCCCTTTTAGGCGTGTAGCATAATCGAGTGCAGCTTGTGGGTCGTGAATAGAGCATGGTCCAATAACGATCGCTAAGCGATGGTCTTTACCATCCATAATATTTTTGATGATGTCACGTGATTGGGCTACGTGGCTGCTGATATTTTCGCTTACTGGCAGCTCTTTTTTCAATTGACTCGGTGTTACCAGCGGGGTAAAAGAGGCAATATTTAAGTCTTCAAGACGTTTGTTACTCATTGCGGGGTTTCCTGCTTTTTTGCTTTTAGTTATAGCTGCTTACAATATCGTGTTTTTCTCTTTGAATGAACCGCTTAGCCGCGATTTTTTGATTTTTTAAAAGAAAAGATACTTCACCCCAAAAGAGAGTAAAGCTGTTGCTAGCAAAGGTTGTAGTACATGGTTTGGCACATGGCTGGCGATGCGTGTTCCTATGTATATTGTTGGAATGGAGCCGATCAAAAGGGCTGCCAGCAATATGTAGTCAACATTTCCTAAAAAAATATGCCCCGTGCCTGCAACTAGGGTGAGGGGGACGGCATGAGCAAGATCAGTGCCGACAATGTTTCTTGCCCTCATGGCGGGAAATAATATCATCATAATGGCCGTTCCTAAGGCGCCAGCGCCAACTGACGTCAGTGTGACAAGGACGCCTAAAATAAAGCCACAGACAAACACAATCTTTGTACTATTGTGCTCAGCTATATTGACGCTTAATGTATTTGTAAGCTTGGCTCTAAATAAGATGACAATAGCGGTTAGAAGCAGCATGACTCCCAGCGTACTGGTTAAGATTTCTTGGTAATGGTCTGGCTTTTCAAATTGAGACAGTGCCCAGACGGTGATAAAAGAGGCGGGGATGCTTCCTGCTGCCATGGCGAAAACGATTTTCCAGTTCACATTGCCGCGTTTTGCATGCATCACGACGCCAGTGCTTTTCGCTATACCGGCATACATTAGGTCTGTGCCAATGGCGATATGAGGCGGAAAGCCGAACATTAACAAAAGTGGCGTCATTAGTGAGCCACCGCCCACTCCTGTGATACCGACCGCTAACCCAACAGCCGCGCCAGCAAAAACATACCAAATAAAATCCATAGAAAGCCACATTAAGGTTATTTAAGCTGGCAACACTAGAGGTTTTTTACTATTCTATAAAGTAATATTTTATTATGTTTTTAACTCTTTTTCGAATAAGGCTCGCAATGAAGTTACAACAGCTTAGGTACATATGGGAAGTGGCGCGTCATGACTTAAATGTTTCTGCGACTGCACAGAGTTTATATACGTCACAGCCAGGCGTGAGTAAGCAAATTCGTCTCCTAGAAGATGAGTTGGGTGTGGAGGTGTTTGCCAGAAGTGGAAAACACTTGACTCACATTACACCAGCGGGTGAAAAAATCATTGCGTTAGCTGGCGAAGTATTGAGTCAGACACAAAATATTAAGCGTGTCGCGAAAGAATTTAGTGACGAACGCAAAGGCTCTCTTGATATTGCAACAACCCACACGCAAGCACGATATGCGTTGCCTAAGGTGATAAATCAGTTTATTGAAGGCTATCCTGATGTGAGTTTGCATATGCATCAAGGTACACCGATGCAGATTGCTGAAATGGCAAATGATGGCGTGGTGGATTTTGCGATTGCAACCGAGGCATTGGAGCTGTTTGGAAACTTGGTCATGCTGCCTTGTTATACTTGGAATCGTTCTGTGGTTGTGCCAAAAGGGCATCCTTTGGCGCAAGTTAAAAAGCTCACTTTGCAAGCCTTGGCTGAGTATCCAATTGTGACTTATGTCTTTGGTTTTACTGGGCGTTCACAATTAGATCAGGCTTTTCAGGACGCGGATTTGCAGCCTAACGTTGTTTTTACCGCTGCTGACTCTGATGTTATAAAAACATACGTTCGATTAGGTCTTGGGGTGGGGATTGTTGCGTCAATGGCGCACGACGATGTGCAGGATACGGATTTGGTTGCTCTTGATGCCTCTCATCTTTTTGCGGACAGTTGTACCAAGATAGGCATTCGCAGTAGCACGTTTATTCGAGGTTATATGTATAAGTTTATTGAGTCATTTGCACCTCATCTTACAAAGGATTTGGTTATGGCGGCAATGGCGGCGGGCAATCGACAAGATGTTGAGCTGCTGTTTAAAGATATTGAGCTGCCACGACATTGATGTAAGTTTCTTGTTTGAAAGAAAATCAAAAAGCCGCCGCGAATGTTCGCATGGCGGCTTTTTGTCTTTGCTGGTGCTTCAGATGTTTATTTTTGTAGCTTTATTGCCATCTCTGCGATGCGTTTTCCTTGTGCTTCGCACAGTGCTTTTTCATCATCGGTTAGTGTTGTCTCATGCGTGCTGTTGGCAAGATGGCTGGCGCCGTAAGGCGTGCCGCCAGCTGTTGTGCTAATCAGCTCTTTGTTTTTATAGGGAAGGCCGAGCCAAACCATGCCATGATGAAGTAAGGGGGTCATCATGCTATGGATGCACTGTTCTTGACCGCCATGCATGGTGCTGGCGCTTGTAAAGCCGGAAGCAGGCTTGTCTATTAATCTTCCAGTTAACCATAATGTCGATGTCTGGTCGATAAAGTGCTTAAGTGGTGCTGCCATGCTGCCAAAATAAGATGGTGAGCCTATAGCAAGTCCGGAACAGCTGGCCAGCTCTTCCAGTGTGCAGTAAGGAGCGCCTTCATCAGGCAGTGCAGGTGAAGCGATTGTCGTAATGTCAGACACTTCTGGTACTTGGCGTATTTTTGCTTCCATGCCATTGACTTTATTGACGCCTCGGGCAATGTGTTTTGCCATTTCTGCAATTGAGCCGTGTCGGCTATAAAATAAAATCAAGACGTAAGGTGGCTGAGTCATTCAATGATTCCTATTTAGTTACTTTCACTTACTCAAACAAAGCCAAAACGCTTTCCGGTGGGCGGCCAATTTTTGCTTTGTTGTTGTGTATGACGATGGGGCGTTCTATTAAAATTGGGTGGGTATGCAGGGCTTCTATACACTCTTCGTCTGTTGAATCTTTGTCTAGATTAAGCTCTTTGAAAGTGGATTCTTTGGTGCGCATGAGCTCTAACGGTGTTATCGCAAGCTGTGTCAATAGTGTTTTGATTTCTTCAACACTGGGGGTGTCTTGTAAATATAAGCGAATCTCAGGTTGGATGTTATGTTTTGCTAGAAGTTCTAAGGTTTGGCGGGATTTTGAGCAGCGAGGGTTGTGGTAAATGGTGGTCATGTTTGCCCCTTTTTTACGATGGGATATTTCTATAGAGATAGAAAAGCCTAACGGAAGTGATTGCTTTCGTTAGGCTTGATCGTTTTATTTTTTGCTTAGAATAAACTCGATTGCGTCAGCAATGGCGATGTCTTCGTTGTCACTTGCTTTGCGGTATCTGTATTCCAGTGTGCCTTTTTCTAGCCCTTTGTCACCAACGACCAATCGATGTGGAATGCCGAGTAGTTCGCAGTCTGCGAATTTAACACCTGGGCGCTCTTTGCGATCGTCTAATAATACGTCTAAACCTTTTGCTTTGAGTTCAGTGTACAAGCGGTCACATTCAGTGCGAACGGCTTCAGATTTGTCATAGTTCATTGCAACAATGGCAATGTCGAATGGTGCAATGCTTTCCGGCCACAAAATGCCTTTTTCGTCGAAGTTTTGTTCGATTGCGGCCGCAACAATGCGAGAAACGCCAATGCCATAACAGCCCATGTGCATGATTTGTGCTTTGCCGTTTTCATCTAGAACCGTAGCTTTTAGTGCTTCTGCGTATTGCTGACCAAGCTGGAAGATGTGGCCTACTTCGATGCCGCGTTTAATTACGATAGTGCCTTGTCCGTCTGGAGACGGGTCGCCTTCAACGACGTTGCGGATGTCGGCAATCTCAAATGCCGCACAATCGCGTTCCCAGTTTAGGCCGGTAAAGTGATAATCGTCTTTGTTTGCGCCAGCGCAGAAGTCAGACATAACGGCTGCCGAACGATCTGCAATGACACGAACGCCTTTTTCCGCTAAGCCTTTTGGTCCAATTGAACCTGGAGCGCAGCCAATCTTGGCGATGATGTCTGCTTCATCCGCAAATTCAAATGGAGAAACGATGCCAGATAATTTTTCGACTTTGATTTCGTTGATGTTGTGGTCGCCACGAAGCACAAGGGCGGCTATGGTGGGCTCATTGTCTTCATCAAGGGCTTTTACTAGCATGGTTTTTACCGTGCTGGTGACATCGAGTTTCAAGAATTCAGCCACTTTTTGAATGGTTTTGCAGTCAGGCGTGAATACTTCTTGTATATCTTGTGTGGGTGCATCGGCTTTTTGTTTTAAGCAGATGGCTTCAGCAAGCTCAATGTTGGCGGCGAAATCGGATGAATCGCTGAACGCAATGTCATCCTCACCGGAGTCAGCCAGTACATGAAACTCATGTGAGTAAGCGCCACCGATACTACCTGTGTCTGCGCGCACAGGGCGATAATCCAGCCCGATACGATCGAATACGTTGCAGTAGGCTTGATGCATTACGTCATAGGTTTCTTGTAGCGATTCAGCGCCAACGTGAAACGAATAGGCGTCTTTCATGCAAAACTCGCGGGAACGCATTACGCCAAAGCGAGGGCGAACTTCGTCACGAAATTTGGTTTGTATCTGAAAGAAGTTGATTGGCAGTTGTTTGTAACTGGTCAATTCATTACGCGCAAGTTCAGTAATCACTTCTTCATGGGTTGGTCCAAGGCAATAGTCGCGACCATGGCGATCCTGTAGGCGAAGAAGTTCTGGGCCATACTTCTGCCAGCGTCCTGTTTCTTGCCATAGTTCTGCGGGTTGAACGCCAGGCATGATGACTTCAAGTGAGCCGGCTTTCTCCATTTCGTCACGAACAATGTTTTCGACTTTGCGAAAAACTTTTAATCCTGTCGGCAGCCAAGTGTATAAGCCTTTTGACACTTGACGAATCATGCCTGCGCGAATCATTAGCTGGTGGCTGGTGACGACGGCATCAGTAGGGGCATCGCGTAATGTAGAGAATAAATAATTGCTTGCACGCATAATAATCTTTGTACTTTAAGGTTGAGTGATTAATGTAAGATTGCAAAATATAAAGCGGAATCATAACGCTAAGTGTTTTAGCCAGCGAAGCGAGGCTCAATTTGACCTTTTACATTGGTTTCAAGGGCAAAAATTCCGCCAGCATGGGGGAATTGTTTTAGTTCATCTTCAGTTTGTGCCCCACGGCAAGTGCTCACAAATAATGTTTTCATATCGGGGCCGCCAAAAGCAACCATGGTTGGGTAGGTGGCTGGAACCGGATATTCTTCCAAAATTTTGCCTTGAGGGCTGATTTTAACAACGCGTTGACCTTGATAAAGAGCAGACCAATAGTTGCCTTCGCTGTCTACTGTGGCGCCATCAGGACGACCATTGCCATGTGGAAACTGGATGAATACGCGTTTATTGGTTGCCACACCGCTTTCTACATCATAATCGAACTGGTACACCACATGGTTTGGCGTATCGGAGTAATACATAATGGTGTTATCGGGTGAGAAGGCTAAACCGTTTGATGTCCACGCAGCTTGGTCTATAAGAACTTCTTTTCCTTGGCTAAATTGATGTAAAGCGCCTTTAAATGCATCCTTAGGTGAGTACATTGTACCCGCTAAAAAGCGTCCTTTTGCGTCGCAGCGTCCATCGTTAAAACGCGTGGTTTTTTGATCGTAAGAGGCAGACCAATAGGGTTTTAAAGCGGCATTGAATTGTTCGAATGTGTAAACACCAGAGCGGAAGGCGGCAATAAAACCATCTTGTTCGTCTAAAGCGAAACAGCCTATTTCTTCATCAAATTTACGATGTACTAGGCTTTTGGATTTTGTGTCATAAGCGTATAGTATGAAAGAATCTATATCGACAAAATAGAGCGTTTGAGTACGTTCGTCCCAACGAGGACATTCGGCTAATTTTGCTTGTGCATCTATTGCACACTGCATATCAGTCATGCGGGCTCCAAGTCTCTGAGAGTTTTAGAAAATAGGGTGCTATAGTGCTTATGAAAGCTGTTTTTGTAAAGTAGGAAGATGTAAAGATGTTTGAGTTAGATCCAGTATTGAGTCGTGATTCTATCCTTGTTGGGCACTTTTCACTGTGTCAGCTTCGTCTGATTAATGATGCTCAGTTTCCTTGGTTTATACTGGTGCCACAGAGAAATGATATTACTGAAATATATCAATTAGTAGAAGCAGATCGTCAACAGCTAATGGCAGAAAGTTGCCTTTTAGCGGAAGTGCTTCATGATGCTTTTTCTGCGACTAAGCTAAATATTGCCGCCATTGGCAATCAAGTGCCTCAGCTGCACGTGCATCATATTGTGCGTTATAAGGCTGATCCTTGTTGGCCCGGTCCGGTTTGGGGGAAATTGGCTGCTGTTCCTTATGAAAAGCAAAACTTGGCTGAGATATTGCAAAAGGTTCATTCATTGCTAAGTGATGACTTAACTTTGCCGAGCAATGACACAGAGCTGTATTATTAGATAAGCTTCTGAATTTATAATCTATACTGGATGATAATTAGCCAACTTGGAACGCATGTTTTATGAGCATCAGCAAAAGGAAGAAGGCCATACAAAAAGTTGTTAAATTGTTAAATTTAGCTACTTCCACTAATTCAAGTGAATCTGTCATGGCTCTGCGCCATGCAGAATCTTTAATTAGGCAGTATCAGGTTGCTCAAAAAGAGCTACCTATCTTGCAATTGTGTGATCGTTCCATGCTTTATCGTGTAAGTTGGGGTGGTGCTGCGCCGCGTCATCAAAAAGACAATACGGTCAAACCCGCATCTGAAGGTTCGGTTTATCAGCGTCGTTTCAGTGAAAAAAACAGTGATGCCAGTAGGGCGTATGAATCAGCGCGTACTATTTTGAATGATATAGATCTATCTGGTTATCAAGAGTCGGATGAGGCCTTTACAGAGTCGTCTACTGTTGAAAGTGTTGAAAGTGTTGAAAGTGTTGAAAGTGTTGATGTCGATGATGTTGTGCCTGAAAATAGGTTGGACGGTGTGGAAATGGCAGCTCAGTCTGTTGTAAGTGATAGTGGACAAGATAGCACAACAAGCTATACGTCTAGTGACAATGTTATTAATGCGACGAGAGCCTTCCGTCCCGATGGATATGAATTTACTGAAACGCTAAAAACACAATATGCGACCAGTAATCCAAGTGTCCCCTTTGTTGAGGATAGTTACTGGTCTAATGTCTATGAAAAACTTGTCGATTTTGATGAGCTTAAAGTTCAAGCGGACATAGAGGCGCTAAATAAGCAGCTTCTCCTGGCTCAAGAGAATTTGCAGCTTAAAAAGAAGAAGCGTTATGAGCATGAGCAAAATGAGATTCAAGAGCGCTCCGAGCGAGCTCGTATTGAACAGAGTTTTGAAGAAGCTATTGAGCGTGCTTTTCAAGCAAGAGCCAAATCTTACGAGGCATGGGAAAATAGCTGCACTAAAGTTCGTATGGAGCGTCTGCGAGAAGAGCAGGAGGCGGTTCAAGGGTACGACGCTGTTAGTCATGCGCTGACAAAGAGTAAAGAATCCTTTAAGCAGCATTTGCAGCGCAAAGAAGATTACAGGGCGGCGAAAATTATGCATGAGCTGCGTCGTCATCTTGCCTTGGCTGTTTCGGTTGGTGCTGAAGCCTCAGCATCCTATGAAAAAGTGATTGATATTATGTCGGCGAATGGTCTGTCCCTTAAGGATCTAGAATTTTCAGACATTAAAAATAAGAGCTTATTTATTCGATTGTTGGAGCGTGAGTCCGCCAGTATTTCTGATGTGCATGCAAGAGAGGCGCATACGGAAGAAATGTTAGATAAGTTTTTAACTTCTAGCCAAGCTAAGAAGGAGTCTCGTGCGTCAGAAAATCCGATCCAGCACATTCAGCGCTTGCTTATTGCAGCAAGTGAGGGTGGGCAATTCGAGGCTCAGAAAAATCTAGAGCAAGTTATTTATCTAATGGAAACCAATAGTATAGGTGTAAGAGACATTGGTTATGGGTTTATTAAAAAGTATTCTGTTTTTATTCGTTTAATTAATTGGGAGGCGGAGCGCATTGCCTCTTTGCCTGAGCGTGAAAAATTCACAGCTCAAATTTTAGAAGAGTACATTCAGCACTCTGTACAAAAACCTAAGTCTGATAGAGAGCAAAAAGCGAACCGCTGATGTGCATATAGCGGTATGTTCCTAATTTCTTAACTATATACCCCTCATTCATGCAATTGATGAGGGGTATATAGCTTTAAAACCCACCTTAATGCTTTCTTTGCAGGTCCGCATCTTTTACCATTTCATTTTCGATTCAATCGTAATACTCAGCAGGAGAGAAGCATGAGCATTATCAAAGAAGATGATCTGATCGATAGCGTCGCTGACGCATTGCAGTTTATCTCTTATTACCATCCTCTGGATTTTGTAAAAGCCGTACATGAAGCGTACGAACGAGAAGAAAGTAAGGCTGCGAAGGATTCAATGGCGCAAATTCTTATTAATTCTCGCATGTGTGCGGAAGGTAAGCGTCCTATTTGTCAGGATACGGGGATTGTTACCGTGTTTGTCAAGATTGGTATGAATGTTCAGTGGGAAAGTACAAGAAGTGTCACTGATATGATTAATGAAGGTGTGCGCCGTGCTTATCTTCATCCTGATAATGTATTGCGTGCGTCTATTCTTGCTGATCCTGCCGGTGCGCGTAAAAACACCAAAGATAACACCCCTGCTGTTATTCATATGGAAGTTGTACCTGGCGATACTGTTGAGGTTCATGTTGCTGCTAAAGGTGGTGGCTCCGAGAATAAATCCAAGCTGGCTATGCTTAATCCTTCTGATGATATCGTTGAGTGGGTTAAGAAAACGGTGCCAACAATGGGTGCGGGCTGGTGCCCTCCAGGAATGCTTGGTATTGGTATTGGTGGTACAGCTGAGAAAGCCATGGTTATGGCAAAAGAATCTCTAATGGAGCCAATTGATATTCATGAATTGAAGGCGCGTGGTCCACAAAATCGTGTAGAAGAGCTACGTCTAGAAATTTTTGAAGCAGTAAATAATTTAGGGATAGGTGCACAAGGTCTTGGTGGTTTAACGACCGTTCTAGATGTAAAAATCATGGATTATCCGACCCATGCAGCTTCATTGCCTGTGGCTATGATCCCGAATTGTGCGGCAACTCGTCACGCTCACTTTGTTCTTGATGGTTCTGGTCCAGCTGATCTTGTTCCACCATCTCTAGATGATTGGCCAGAAATAACTTGGGAAGTGGGTGAGAGTGTACGACGTGTAGACCTCAATACCATTACTCCTGAGCAAGTTAAAGAGTGGCAGCCTGGTGAAACGATTTTGCTGAATGGCAAAATGTTGACAGGTCGTGATGCGGCCCATAAGAAAATGGTTGAGATGATGGCGAATGGGGAAGAGCTCCCAGTCGATCTGAAAGGGCGCTTTATTTATTACGTAGGGCCTGTTGACCCTGTAAGAGATGAGGCTGTCGGTCCGGCTGGCCCAACTACCGCGACTCGAATGGATAAGTTTACCAGAACGATCCTTGATAAGACGGGTTTGCTTGGTATGATTGGTAAGTCTGAACGTGGCCCTGTTGCTATTGAAGCTATTAAGGAATTTGGCGCTGTTTATCTTATGGCGGTAGGTGGTGCGGCTTACTTGGTTTCTAAAGCCATTAAAAAAGCAGATGTTGTTGCTTTTCCAGAATTGGGGATGGAGGCAATATATGAATTTGATGTGGTTGATATGCCTGTAACGGTTGCTGTTGATACTGCTGGTACGTCTGTGCATATTACGGGCCCAGCAGAATGGAAAGCGAGAATTGAAGCGCAGGCGCTTGAAATAAAATAATCGGACTGCGATAGTTTTTGAAAAAAAACCACTACATTGTTCGATGTGGTGGTTTTTTGTTTAAAAAAGGGTTGCATGGATAAAAATACTCTGTATTATACACGACCTCAGCCGCATAATGAGTGCGGTGACGCTCTTTAAAATAGATAATCAGATAATTTGTGTGGGCGCTCGCTGGAGGCTTCAGAAGATCCTTTTTAGGATCAAAAAAATTGAAGTCTTAAATGAGTGAACACGTCAATTCGCTTTGCTTTCTTCG
>Ga0208898_1000256_pt1 | contig 42994 bp, 59 predicted proteins | sample VirMetDEL_Mar_4_FD_184513 | JGI IMG/M metagenome (GOLD analysis project Ga0208898, IMG submission 184513) | Aqueous microbial communities from the Delaware River and Bay under freshwater to marine salinity gradient to study organic matter... | ecosystem: Environmental > Aquatic > Marine >... | reverse complement strand
TTGATGCAATTGCCGCGCAGATAGCCGATAAACTCATCGAATGTCATTGCGGCTTTGATTGCCTCAATACATTCGACGCCGTTTGCGCTTTGGTAGTGCGCGGGAAAGTTGACAGAATCAGCCATCATGAGTCCTCCTTTGTAATGGGAGCTTCAGAAATCAGCCTCAGCAGCAGGTCGCGTTGACGAAGGCGGGCGTCGGCAGCGGCGTAGGCGTTGGCAGCGGCGTAGGCAGCGGCGTAGGCGTAGGCGGCGGTGTAGGCGGCGGCGGCGGCGGCGGTGTAGGCGGCGGCGGCGGCGGCGGCGGCGGCGCGGGCGGCGGCGGCGCGGGCGGTGGCGGCGTCGGCGGCGGCGGAACAGGCAGCAGCCTTGGGCCACTCCTTGCCTTCTGCCAACAAATCTATCCCGTTGATGACTGGGTCAATACAGGCTTGAATGTCATCAGGAACAGGCTGCAGCGCTCGCAGCTCTTCGGCGAGGAACTTCCAGCCGACGCGGCTCAGGTCTTTGCCGTCAGAGCCGATAGCCTGAGGAATCGCAGCAAAGAACAGAATCGCTTCATTAGAACGAAGCCCCTCAAAGATCGATTCAGCGATCCGGGTGACCATAAACGGGATGCCATATTGGTTCTCGATAAATTCAGGGTCGTCGTGGCCGTTGGCGAGACAACCAATGAAACAGGTCTCGTAGCTACCTTGCGCAACACGATCAGCGCTGACATGAGCTGTTACTTCGGATTTAAGCCGTTCAAAGTTTCTAGTAAGCATCAGTTGTCCTCCTTAACCCAAAGACAGCCGAGGCAGACCGTCATCATAAATCTTACGAAACGATTGGGAACTTGACCCTTTGCTGGGAAATAAATCATCCCTTGGCTATCGGGTCTGTTTTCAAACAAATAGCACTTCCAGTCAGAAGGTTCTGGTTGATTGAAAATTGGGTAGGTTTTTAATCCCTTTGGCTCATTCATGAGTCCTCCTGTGTTGTTGTTGCTGGGCGCATTGCTTTTTGAAGTTCAACAATAAAAGATTTTACGGCTCGCATGTCATCAGCATCAAAAATGATTAGATTGCCATGATAAACACCATTGAACTTTTCGTGAAGTATCTCATCAGTCAGTGGGTGTTGGTTAGTCATTGTTGTTTTCCTGTGTTGTTGTTGTTGGGCGCATTGCTTTCAACTTTTGACCAAAATCAAGAAGATCCTGAATGTCAGTCCTTGGTGATTCCAAGCACTGCTCCCAGGCTGTAATCACCTTCTCAAGCTGCCAATCGGCAGCGGCTCGCATCTCGATGTAGTCGTGTTCCGATTCAAGAGGGAAGGTCACAAGTCCTTCGCAGATCTCGTCAGTCAGGGGGTGTTGGTTAGTCATCGTCAAAAGTAATTGGGGGAATAACGCACCAATCGGTGATCCAGGGCAACATGCGTAGCACCTGTTCCTGCGTTGGTGCGTTTGTGTGGTCTAGTGGTTCGTCCCAAAGAATGAATGCCTGGCAGTGGGCAGAGTCAAACTCAGGTGGGTCTAGGTGTGTTGCAGGTAAGACTTGCACAGCGTCATCCACAATGGCTTGGACATGCAGAAGGTCTGAACCTTTGGTGTAGCTGTAGCTAATTAGCTGGGCGTGGGCCATGGTTGGGCTCCGAACGACTTGCTTACAGTAGCACATTATGTGAGGTGTGCCGTGATGCCAGGAAAAAATTCATGTGCGTAGGTGCTCAGGACGCTGGCATCAATACCAGAATTAAGGGCAATGTCTATGTCCCGCTCCAAGCGGCAGAAGTCTTCAGGCGTGTCGTGGTACAAGTCTTCATAAACACTGATTGGCAGTAGGTCCGTTCCATACGCCATATACCGCACAATCGCCAAATAAGGCGTCGGCCCCTTGAGTTCGTAGTACGTGATGGTAGCCCACTCTTGCATTGGACCGCAGCACTTAACACCAGTCTGAATTAAAAGCCAATCACTAAGCATAATGTAGTAGTAGTGAGCATTTTTTACGGTGGACCCAAACCGCGAATTTATCTACGAACGGTACGCCCGTCAAGTCTCAAGCTGCGAAGACACGAAAGAACTGCAGGAGCTGGCCTGCAAGTTCTTTCGCCTTTACTTAACGCAACAAGAAGTGGTAGCAGGTTTAATCAAAAAAGGCTGGTTACCCGATGACCCTGCACTGCGATAAACGTTGTGCAGTTTCAGCACGGGCGTTTTTGTTGTTGTTTACCTGCGTTGCAGTCTCTTTGTAACAAGCCCGTTTTGTTTCCACAGGAATGGCATTAAACATTTTTGACACCTTGAACTGTAAAAATTCTTCATCTTCGTTCAGTTCCTCGCAATTGCACCGTCCAGCCTGAAGACCATTGGATATAGCACTGATTGCCCAACAACAAAAAGTTGGCGACTCCAGCAAATCCCTAAGCAGAATGTTCTCGGAAGCAACAAGCACTTTTTCGGGCACATCAAATGTAGGCATGATCTTGATTAGTAGTAGGGTAATGAACCGCTGAGATCCTACACGAAATCGGCGTCAAAATCACCAGCCAAGAATTTATTTATCAATTTCTTCAAAAAGTACGTCCTTTTCACATCTATATCATCCAATTTTGCATCCATACGCTCCACCAAATCCGCAGGCATGTTGCTCACGGTAAAGGTTTGTTTTTGTGTTGGTCCGGTCTTAAGTAACTCTAATTTTTTATTTTCCGACTTAAAAATGTTGAAAGACCTTATAAGCGTACCAAAGGCCTTGTTGTCATACTTTGTAGAGGGCTGCTGAGCAAGCACCCTAACAATAGTGCCAGGCTCAATACTGGCGATGATTTCTTGTTGCTGCTCGATAGACATATCGCTGTTGCAGTAGCAGCGCATACTGGTGGCCGCATTATTTAAACGGTCATATATCTTTTCTGAAGGATTAACAATTACACCTTCAATATATGGACGTTTTTTGCTATCAGTAGCGGCAAAAGTTACACGAACTTCAACAGGCAAACTGTCTGAATACTTACCCACTCTAAAACTGACTTCGGTTTCTTGTGACAGCATGTGAAGGCGGGTAACGCCCTCACATACTACACAGACAAACCTAGATCAGTCGGACCACTTGTTCCAGGCCGCGTCCATCAGGGCGTCTGATTCCTCCTTGGTACGGTCCATCTCCTTCGCGCGGGGATATTGCCCTGAGTGTCCAGTATGGGCAGAACCCGCACCACCACTGGCTTCTGAGGGTGGACACCCCCCTAAATCAGCGGCAATGTGTCCAGTCTCGGCATCCGCACCTAAATCTAGGGTGGACACTTCTTCTTTTTCTGAGGTGCTGTCCACCCTGAGATCCGTTCCACTGGAAGGCTTCTTCTTGGGTGGACACACATACGCAACCTCTCCACACGCGAGGACAGCCTGGTACGTCTTTTTTCCGTACCTACCAACCCCTGGAACTTCAACAATTAAGCCGCGCTTTACAAGCCGTTGGAGCGACTTCTGGATAGCAGCCGTTTTTCCACCCACTACTGGGTCGGAATTGAGGTCTGTATTGGAAAATGCACGAGGGTGCCCAATACGAAGCCTCTGGAGCACCTTGTCAGTGACGCTGGAAGGCGATGTATTGCTGTCATCGACCTCTGGGGTGAAATCAGCCACGGAGAAGCTCAGGTCGTCCTCCTGGCGCATGATGAGCGCCGTACCAGAACGACCAAACCGTGACTTTTCAATCGTGACAATTCGGCTGTGCTCTGGAACGGAACCTTTTTCAACTTCTTCCTTGCTGGGCTTACGCAGTGACAGTGTGGTATCCACAGCATCCCGAATGGCAGAGGTGCCACGGAAACCGCCCTGCTTGTTGGCGTGGTGGATGATCAGGATGGTTGTCGCTGGAAACAGCACCCCGTTATTCCTGGTCAACCAATACAGCGGCGTCGCAAAGTCAGATTTGTTTTCATCAAATGCCCTACCACCAGAGCAGCCGATCAGCGAGTCAATAACAACAAGCTTGGGCTGGACCTTTTCCATCAGCTTGATGAACTGGGCGTAACGCTGGAGCGACCAGTCCGTGAGCAACTTGGTCCTGTCATCCAACGGGTATTCAACCTCTTCCAGCTGCTCTTTGAGCTGTAGAAGCGGCTGGTCACCATTCAGGAGCAGCACAGGGCCTTGCTGGACTGGAACGTGCTTCCCCCGGACCACAAAGGGTGCTCCAGTAGCGATGTGCTTTGCCAGGGTCCAGGCAAACATAGATTTGCCGTCACCACCAGCGCCATAAATCAGGGCAACGGAAGGGTGCGGAAGCACATCAGGGATCAGATATTCACGCTGACCGTCTAAATCCTGGAGCGCAGACACATCCATAAGCCCCTTAGCGCCTTCAAACTGAATCTGGTCAACGATTAGTTTTTCGAGTGCAAATTGGTCCCGGTAACCAGCATCCAGGGCCAAGCTGTTGAGCTTGAAGTTCATCTCAGCGGGGTTATCCAGCTCCAGATAGGACCGAGCCTTTTGAATTACTTCTTCAAACGACAGCGAAACACGCTGATAGAAAACAGGCTTGGCCTCAACTTCATCAACAACTGAGCCGCAGCCATCACGGGTGAACCTTGCCCGTTCTGGGTCGTAATGATCAGCTAGCCGGATAAGGCTCCCAAAGCCCAGACCACCTTGTTTAAAACCAGCATCCCAGCGGCTTTGGCAGGGGTCTTTGCCATCAGCCCAGTCATTTTCGTATTCAGAATCCTGGAGCGACCATTCACGCCACAGGTTGAGACCTTCATCACCAGGCAGGTCGGACTGGAGCATCGCACCGATCTGCCACCACAGCTGCTCAGAGCCCCTGCCTTGTGGCTGGATGACAGACAGACAGGACTGAGCAATGGCAATCCGTTCTTCGGTGGAACGCATTGACCAGCGGCCATCACGGAGGGACTTACCGACCTTTTTGTCGTTCTTAGCCTTGAACGACTGCTTCATACGCTCTAGGAGCCACCCAGGAGCCTCTGGAACGGCGTTTAGGTCGCCTTTAAGGGTGTATGTACCACCAGCGGGGTAGGCACCGTTTAGAAGCCCTTGGCGGCCCCACAGAACTTCCCAGCCTTCACCGCTAGCAGCGAGGCTGATGTCCGATACCTCAGTCCAAAGTTCCTGCGGAACGGTGAACAGAAATTTTGCAGCCGCTTTCTTGGGCGATGTAATGCGTGGAGCGTTAGCTAGGTCTTTGCCCCACTTGGCCACAACAGCGCCGAGGTTGGCATCAACGTCGAGGATCACCAGCCCTTCAGAGCGTGGTCCTGTAAAAACACCAACAGCCTGAAAGGTTTCGGGCTGACGCTCGATGACCATCGCCGTGGCTTCGGGCGCCATCTTGTCGTGGTGCGCCCTACCAAGGGGATTCTTGCCGCAGGCTTCGCCACCTTTCGGCAGTGGAACGCCTTTTTTGTAGATAGGCGCTGTTGCCCAATGGTTCGGCAAAGACCGAACAAACGACAGCAGATTCATTTGCTAAACTCCTACAGGGTTGCACAGTTATGCGCCCTAGAGTCTGACCAACTCTGGGGCGTTTTTCATTGTAGCGAAGCTGTCCACCCTCATCAGTGTGCTACTATTGCCAAGCACCGGGCAGTTCTAGCCCACAGCTAAAGCCATTAAATGGGTTTCCTAAAGAACAAAGAGGCCGTTGCAGGCAACGCAGGCGGCGGTTATCTAAACCCCAGCAAGATCCAGGCAGGCAGCCAGGTTCGTTTTGCTTTGCTGGCCGAAGAGCCACTGGAATTTTATGAGTGCTGGGGCGAAGCTACAGACGGCAGTGTCAGGCCATTCAGGTTTATTGACGACCCCTCACCCGCTGATGTTGAGCAGGAAATGGGGCCAGGCTATTCACGCCGGATGAACCGTGAAGGCACTGGACCGGAAGCCGTCAAGTTTGCGATTGCTGTGCCCTGCTACAGCCACGACACAAAGACCATTCAGGTTCTGAGCATCACCCAGAAGTCAATCATCAAGGAATTTGACAGCCTTTCCCAAATGCCAGAATACGAAAATCTGATGGAATGGGACTTTGTTTTGAGCAAGGAAGGCTCAGGACTGAACACGGAGTACACGCTACGGCCTGTACCTCGTAAGTCCAGCCAAGCGGTGCTGGACAAGGCGTGGGACGCAGCATTAAAGGCTGGTTTTGACATCACCAGGCTGATTGCTGGTGGTAACCCATTCAAGGAAGCTGCCTAGCACTTTGTCGATTGTGAACTCGCCTGCTAGAGCGACGAAATCTGGTTGCCAGTCATCAAGACATGGCCGTGTTGCTTTTAGCATTACAATGATGGAGGTAAAGGCAGTTCGCAAGGGCTTAAAGCTCCGACAAAAGATCACCATTGGGTGATGGTGGTCTTTTTTTATGCTCGAAATCTTCAATTCAGCTAATAGAGCCCCGTGTTCCTATGGCACGGGGTTTTTTTGTGGCTATAGTAGATATGGGAAAGAGTATTTTATGACCACTAGGGAGCAAGTACAAGCACAACGAGAACGGCAGAATAGGCTGGAACGTATGTACATGGACGATGGCCGAGACAACCCCCAGCACCCCTACCACAGCTTGTACACGGGACTCAATCAAGCTGCCGGAGACACAAATTGACACCGAGCCTGACTCGATGGTACGTATCACGGTTGGCGATAAGGTTGGTTGGGTTAGTTCATATCACTTAATAGTCCCAAAGGAAAATCAGCTTATAAACGCATGGCTAGCCAAACACAGGAAAGGCTGAATAACCTAGGTAAAAGTACCCTGGTACGTGATGATTCTGGCCCTTTCCGCGTGTATCGGGATGACGCTGGCAGCGTTTTTCACAGTGTTACGCACATTCTCAAAGAAACGGCACCCGAATGGCAACAACAAGCCCTGGAACGGTGGCTATCTAGACCGAGTGCTACAGAAGACCGCGACATGGCTGCAAAGCGTGGAACGCTTGCCCATGATCACGCGGAACGTCTACTACGAGTCACCAGAAAACTCGCCATCCAAACCGCCACAAAACGAAAAAGCCTAAAACCCAACCAGCAGGGCCTGGAACGTTGTCCACCAGCCATCACCAGCTGGGCGCTCGATAAGGCCATTCAAAGCGCACCTAGGGTTGCCTGGAGCGCATCAGGCTATGCACGCGGCCTACGGGGGTGGATCGAATCCAACCTGGCGGCCATTCATGCGATTGAATTCAGCATCCGGCATCCGCTTGGATTTGCTGGAACGGCAGACGCCCTGCTTGAGGTAAAAAACCGTAAGGGCGTCTATGTAGTGGACTGGAAAACCAGCGTCCGCGAAAGAAACGAAGACATGTTACAAAACTACATAGACCAATGCGGTGCGTACTCGCTGGGGCTACGTGAAATGACCGGCATTCAAGCGGCTGGAGCGTTAATCGTGGTGGCACGCCGCACCGGAGCCCCACAGGTCCGGGAGCTATCCGCACTAGAGCTGATCGGCGCCGAAACGCGATTCAAAGAGCGCGTGGAGCGCTATTTCTCGGGCCTAGCGGCCCTCGAAAAATCGCATTCGTAGCGAGTTACGCATGCAAAGCCATGCGTTATAGGACTCTTTAAGGCTCAAAGGTTTGCATTCATGCAGAAAAACCATATTGCTAACCCCTGGAACGTGCTTTTTAACCAGGCGCCGTACAACCGCATCGTCCATGTATCCAATACTTACTGCACGTTCTTCAGCCCCATTTATGGTTAATAACCAGTGTTTTTCCTGGAACGTGGGATCATCTGCCAATTCAGCTTCTGATTTATAGGTGCTTGCAAATCTTGTGTGGAAGAAGTGATGTTTCCCATGTTCCTTGTAATACATTGATTTGGTTTTATTTGGTGCTGTACTGTAGCGCATCACCGTAATTCCTAATTTGCCATTCAAGCAGCCACGGCCTAATTTGCCATTCAAGCAGCTGGAACGTGCTTCCACATTTCGCCAGCGCACGGCGGGCCGCGGGATGCACTGACGTGGATATTACGAAATATTTCAGCGTGGAGCGTCCATCGCCCATGGTGAGCAGCACCAAACGCGGGCAGTGCTGTGGTGCTGTGGTGCTGTGGTGCTGTGGTGCTGTGGTGCTGTGGTGCTGTGGTGCTGTGGCTTATTGCTGTTGAGAATCATTCGCAATAAGACATGCGAAAATAAAGCCAGCCCATAGGTGGGGGCTGGCACGGGTTCAAGCGTGGGGCGATTGCAGCGGTAGAAGCTTCTCTTGTTTCAAGCCACGCCAGGCCCGGGCTTTATCCATGGATTGAACCAGTTTGGCCATGGCTGGAACGTCACCACTAGCGGCGGCAATATTGAAATGATGCTGAAGCGTTGCGAGAATTGACAACGGTTCGAGGTCTTGCTCAGATTCTGCCGGGCCATCATCGCTTGAATCTATGGTCTGCTGGGCTTGACGGATAGCGTCATAAGAGACGGATCGGCTAATACCGAACCGGACTGAGGCCATTGTTGCCGCGCTGGAATGTGCGATCCCAGACTCAAGCCAACCGCGAATAACGGATTGGCGCTGCTCGATTTCTGCTTTGGTTGCCATAGTGCGGCGAGACTGTACGAAAGCACAATAACAGGAAAGGCCGGAAATACAAGACAATCGGCGATTGTTGGTGTGTTTCGGGCTTGTGGCTTGACGGTTCCTTCTATTGTGATCTAGTATTAGCGGGAACCACACCCAAGGGCAAAAATGTTTGAACTAACAGTCATCGCAGCCTACGGCCGCGCATACAACAGCAAAGCAGCTATCTGGTCTGACTGGTCCGATGGTAAAGACTTTCAGATTGTCAGTGTTGGCGCGGATAATGGTCGCTACGTGAACAAAGAAGATGCTGACCGTGCGGGCCTTGCTTGTGTGCTGGTTCGTTACGGGAAGGACTACAGCAAAAGCGCAAGCGTCAATCTCATCAAAGGTCGGATGAACTGATCTGCTACAGTATCAACGCAACTTAAACCAACTTACAAAATCATGGTCACTACTTTTCAGGTCACTAAGACCGCTAACCGCAAGCTCACCGCGAAAGGTCAGCCTGCAATGCTTGCGATGAGAACATCGGCCGATAGTTGCCCCGCAACTTGCGAGCACAAAATCAACAGAACTTGCTACGCCATGTTTGGTCATGAGGGCATGGCATGGAAGAAACTCAACGATGGTACGTCAAAACGTGGTGGCGACTGGCTCGATCTGTGCGATCAGCTGCGAGACTTAAAGCCAGCACCTGGCACGATGATCAGAACAAATACGGCAGGGGATCTTCCACATCACAACGGCAGGATCGATCACACTGTTGTAAATCATCTAGCTGATAGCTTTAAGTTTCACAAGCTGAAGCCCTATGGTTACAGCCACCACGTGCACAGCACAGGCAACCTAGAAACCATTAAAGAGCAAAATCAATCCGGTTGGACGATCAACTTATCTTGTAACTCTGAAGCGCAGGCTTCTGAGATGACACGTCAGGGGTTCGCTTCAGTTTGTGTTGCTGCTACTGATGATGAGCGCAAGCACTGGACCGATGAGCACGGCGTTAAATTTGTGGCTTGCCCTCAGCAGTACCGCGACGGCGTCACCTGTCAGTCTTGCAAGCTGTGCGCGAAGCCATTGGAAGCTCAACAGGCTAGCGAAGGATTTAGGAAGTGTGTCGTTGTGTTTAAGGCGCACGGCGCTAGGAAGAAAGCTCTCAGTCAGTGGATTGCTGAGAGTGTGACGGCTTGAGAATTGATTGTCGGCGTTGCACGTTGGCAACTGCTGTTGATGTAGTAGGATAAAGACCGAACGAAGAGCAACACCTAAGCCCGTTCGGTTTCGCTTCCAATGATCACCACTTCTACCGCTGCGATCATCGCGTTAATTCTTCTACCGCTGATCGTGCTGCTTTACATCACCGAGTCAACCCAGCAACGACAGACACGACAGGCAACACGTCTTAGCCGTCACTACGGCCTCAGCCAGCGTCAAATCGCACAGAAACTAGGGATCAGTCAATCCACTGTTTCGCGTCGCTTAGCTCACGCTTTCTGAGATCGTGCCCCGCTATCACAATTATTAACATCAATCCGATTTAACATGACTTCATCAACACGATCACGATTCGTAACAGTCGCTGCCTTCACTATCACTGCTATTACCGCTGCATGTGGTGGGGTCGTTATTGGCTCAGTGCTCGCACAGGAGCCGCTACGCGGTGATGACGGCATGGCGGTGTTAGGTTTGCTCGGATGCGTTACCGTTGCCGGTGGCTCGCTCATGTGCGCAGCCGGTGCCGCCATTGACGACTGAGAATCGTTCTCAAAAAGCCGTCACAAAATGTAACAGTCGGACCCGTTCTCAATAAGGGGGGCGGGTTCGCAACAAGGGCGCGGCGGAAAAGGACATAGGGAACCTGCTGGTACGTGGTGAACATCTGTTACTGTAATACTAAGGGGGTATCCACCAAAAGTCAACTATCCTGTAGTACAGGCCCCAAAAAAAATACGCATCAAATACCTTCTACTGTAGTATGGCTGTACGTACACCACCCCCGCTATCGCTACGGCACGCACAGGGTGAAGTTTTCAACAGCGACGTACGTTTTCGCGTACTGGTAGCAGGCCGCCGCTTCGGAAAGTCCTACCTAGCTTGCATCGAACTCTTGCGTGGAGCGATTGCCGCCCCAGGCGAAACGTTCTTTTATTGCGCCCCGACTTACCGCATGGCAAAAGACATTGCCTGGAAAGTCATGAAACGTATTGTCCCCGCCGCCTGGATCAAATCCAAGAACGAAACGGACCTCAAGCTGGAACTTGTCAACGGTTCCACGATCGAACTAAAGGGCACCGAAAACGCAATGGCGTTACGAGGCCGCAGTTTATCCGGCGTGGTCCTCGACGAAGCCGCATTTATGGACGCCGCTGTCTGGTTCGAGGTGATCCGCCCCGCACTCGCCGACAAACAGGGCTGGGCACTATTCATTTCTACGCCCGATGGAACGGCCAGCTGGTTCTACGAACTCTGGCAGTATTGCATCACAGGCGACACCAACTGGAAACGCTGGAGCTTCACTACAATCCAGGGCGGCAACGTCCCACCGGAAGAAATCGAAGCTGCACGAGGCCAACTCGATCCACGAACTTTCCGCCAAGAGTTCGAGGCCAGCTTTGAAAACCTATCCGGCCTTGTTGCCGTCTCATTTGGCGACGCGAACATCAGCACCGCCGCAAAGGACATCCCAATCCTCCCGCTACTACTAGGCGTCGATTTCAACGTGGACCCAATGACCGGAATCTGCGCCGTAAAAGACAACGACACCCTCTACGTATTCGACGAAATCCACCTAACAGGCGGCGCCACCACCTGGGACTTCACGGAAGAAGTAATCCGCCGCTTCGGCCTGGAACGCCGCATCATGGCCTGCCCGGACCCCACGGGTGGTGCGCGCAAAACCCAAGGTGTAGGCGCCACAGACCACAACATCCTACGAAAATCAGGATTCCGCGTCTGCGCCCCACGCAGCCCCTGGAAAGTACGCGACAAAATCACCGCCGTAAACACCGCCCTTTTAGACGCCACTGGAACGCGCCGCTGTTTCATCCACCCGCGCTGCAAGGAACTAATCAAATCCTTCCGCAGCCTGACCTATGCCCCTGGAACGGGCCTACCAAACAAAAATTTAGGCGTAGACCACGCATTTGACGCTTTCGGCTATTTATGCCTACAACAATTCAACCTGGCAAAATCGGGCGTAATGGGCACAACTTCCTATAGGTTGTATTGAGCTACACGAACTAATGGTTAATTACGAGGGGCCAAAAAAGCGCAGTCGTGGGGATAAACGCGCCCAAGAATACATCGAGGCACGCCAACGCCGCATGTACCGCCATCAACTTGACGGCCACAGCGTGCGCCAAATCGTATATGAACATTCTGCCCGCGAAGGAGTCAGCATCCCCACTGCCTGGCGCGACTGGGATCAAGTAAAGCAGTGGACGGAAGAGGACTGGATCCGCGACCGCGAAGCAATGCTGGGCCGCATCCAAACGATGCGTCTCCGCGTCGTCCACGCCGCCATGAAAAAAGGCCACTACCAAGTCGCCGCGCAAGTTTTGGATTCCCTGGGCCGCGTTTTAGGCGAAAACACCCCGGAACAAGTATCAGTCCAAGTGCCTTCCCTAAGTATCCAAGTAGAACCCAAAGTAGTCACCGCCCAACTACCGCAAAGCGACGTAATCGAAGCCGAATTAACACCCCAAAAGGAGGTAGATTCAGCTGAACCCGCCTCATAAATCAATGCCCGGACACTACGGCCAAGGCAAAAAGAAGAAGCCCAAGGGAAAGAAGGGCCCCAAGAAGTAGAATATGAACAGCTGTCGTGATTTCCATGGCAAAACGCGGTTTATACGCCAATATCCACGCTAAACGTAAGCGCATCAAGGGTGGTGCGGACGAAAGTATGCGTAAACCAGGCTCAAAGGGTGCCCCAACCACTGGAGCGTTCAAAAAAGCAGCCAAAACCGCTAAAAAACCGAGGAAAAAGTAATGCCTGCTGTCGCTACAACCGTTGTTGATCGGTACACAAACGTCGTCGAGCACACTGGGGCAACAATGTCCGCTGTGGACGACTGGTTTCAGGTCACTGGCCACACCACCGAGTACAGCTTTGCAGCTGCGGTAACAAGCGAAGGAAATTTCACCTTGGCCTTAGAGGCCAACTTCAACGGCAACGGCGACTGGTTCACTATTGACACCAGTAAAACCATTAATGCGTCTGGCCAATACGTCTACTTTTACACCGGAAAGCCCGCATCTAAAATTCGCATGAGAATAGCGTCCATTTCTTCTGGAACGGTATCTCTAACACCCCATATTGTTGCGGCTTACCACGGTTAATGGGCACCCGAATCATCAGCGGCTTCTGCACCCACCTTGAAGTGGACTCAGAAAGCCGCGTTACCGAAGCTTCATTTGCGTTTATGACGCCCCAAGACCCCGAAGATTTCGGAGGTCTGATGGTACGTCTTGCCAGCGGCATCGAAGTAATGATTGAAGTTGAGGACGAAGATGATTGAATATCGCGGCTAATATTAAAAGAGGTAAAATGTCCGCCGCTTACTGGGCAAATAGCGAGAAATGGTAACTAAATGACCTATGCAGTTCCCGGCCAGATCCGCACCCACCTTGTAAGTTCCAACACCCTTGGTGGAGCTGACAGTCCGTTCACCCGCACCCAGGCGGTGCTGGACATGATGAAGGGCTGGGAAATCATGAAGGCCGTAACCCTTGGTACGGAATATCTACGTGAAAACAGCGAAGCATTTTTACCAATCGAACCCCGCGAGGACTACACAGCGTATTTAGCGCGTGTAAACCGGGCTGTATTTTCCCCATTTACGCAGCGCCTGGTGCGTGTTGCTGCAGGACTAATCCTGCGCAAACCAATCAGTTTGGTGGGCGACCCATACTGGACGGATATTTTTGCAAAGGACGTTGACGGCTGCGGCTCAGATTTAGACGAGTACGCCCGCCGCCTGCTGCTGTGCTCATTAACCTACGGGCATTGTCATACACTAGTAGATTTCCCCGCACCAACGGGAGCCCGCAGCCTTGCGGAAGAGCGCGAACTTAACCGCCGCCCGTACTGGATCGAAATCGACCCAGACAACATCTACGGCTGGCGCCTGGACCGTGAAGTCAACTACGGCAACCTTATCCAGGTCCGCATCAAAGAAAAGGCAGTAGTGCCTGACGGCGAATTTGGCGAGAAAGTATACGACCAGATCCGTGTAATCGAGCCAGGCCAGTACCGCATCTACCGGCAGGTCGAAACGAAAAAGGATATGCAGGGAGGGTTTCCATACCCGAACGCTTTCGACGCAACGGACGCCACCTCGGACTACGAGCTAGTGGAATCAGGCGACTACAGCCTGGGCCAAATCCCTCTAGTAACAACGTATGCAGGCAAAACCGACACGCTCACAAGTAAGCCGCCCTTACTTGACATCGCGTATTTGAACCTGGCTCATTTCCAACGCCAGGCCGATTTAATCCACAGCCTGCACATCGCAAGCCAGCCAATCCTTGTCCTCGAAGGCTGGGACGACCAATCCAAAGACGTAGCTGTAAGCGTCAACTACGCCATGGCCGCCCAACCCGGCAACACGGTTTATTACGTCGAACCAGCCGCGAACGCATTTGAAGCGCAATCCAACGAAATCCGCGAGCTACAGATGCAGATGGCCACTTTAGGCATCAGCACATTAAGCCAGCAAAAATTTGTTGCCGAATCTGCCGACGCCCGCCGCCTGGATCGTGTTGACACAAATTCAATGCTGTCGATGGTATCTCTTGACCTGGAACAATCTCTACAAAAAGCGTTTAATTTAGCCGCCGCTTATGTAGGGATCGAGCCACCGGAAGTAAGCATCAGCCGTGATTTTGACATCGACCGTTTAATCGGCCAAGACGTAACCGCGCTGACGGCATTGTTCGACCAAGGCGTACTGGGACGCGACGAATTCCGCCAAATCCTGGTCCAGGGTGAAATCCTTCCTACCGCTAGTGAGGAACAAGGCGGTAAGACCGAAACTCAGGACGCCGAGGAAGAATAACCGCATACCCATAGGTTCTTGTAAACTACATAAGTAGACTAAACAAGTACATGGAGTACGCCTACATGGGTAAGTCCTTAGAAAAAGTTACTAAGCCCGACGGTTCCGAAGTATGGGAACTCGTCGAACTACGCGAACCGCAGCCTGAACCCGAGGTATGCAAAGCCGTACGCAAACGCAAGCCATCAAAGCCTGCGGAAGACACCCCTACCACCACTTTTGACTTCTGACTATGGAAGAGCACGTCATCCAGGAAACGCCCGTGGCGAGTCCTGACCAGCCCGTGGCTGCAGCCGACACCGCTCCACAGCAACCAGACTCTGCGTTTGCTGTAAAAGCCGAATACGAGACCCAGCTTGCCGCTTTAAAACAGCAGGCAACTGAAGCCGAGGAACGTTTCCAAGGCATCAAATCCAAGCTGGATGAGGTCTACAAAAAGCAGGACGACCAGCGCAAACAAACGCTGGAAGACCAAGGCCAATGGAAAGACCTCTGGGAGGAAGCTAATAAAAGCGCCCAAGAAAAAGACGTACAAATCGGTGCGTTGGAACGCCAGCTGGCAGACCTAAAGGTCTCCAACGAGGAAGCTTCCATGCGTACAAAAGCGTTATCAGCAATCAGCCAAGCCGGTGCCATCAACGCCGAGCAAATGCTGCAGCTGGTACAAAACAACCTGCACAAAAAGGACAACGGCGACGTTGTAATTTTGGACAAAGGTGTCGAACAAGATATTACTAACTACCTAGGCAATTTAAAGAACCCTGGTTCAGGTTTTGAGCACCACTTCAAGCCCAGCAGCGCCGCTGGCATGGGAGCCAAGCCGACACCAAATTCTGTTATCGCCCCTGGAATGCCCAATCCATTCAAGGCCGGTAGTATTAACATAACGAGACAAATGCAACTAAAAGCAGAGGAGCCCGAACTTGCAGCTGTGCTGGAAAGGGAAGCTTCTTTGTAGCCCCGGTGGGGCTTGTCTCACCAAGTCCGTGGCTTGGACCCCGCACACACCTTTAACGTTGGTTTTCTAAGATGGCCGCACCATTTCAGAATTATTCCGGCGGTGTCCTTCTCGCGGACATCGTAAAAAGGAATAATCTCAGCACCTATGTGTCTGAGGCAGTAAAAGAGCGCAGCTTGTTCATCAAGTCTGGCGCTGTTGTTCGTAATCCTTTGCTGGATGCCCGCGAAGGCGGCACCCGCATCCAAGTCCCTGAGTTCAATCCAGTATCTCCAACTGAGGAGATCATGGATGGTACAGCTACGTGGGGCACAAGCACCGCTGGCTACCTAACTCCACAGAAGATTGGCACCGGCACCCAGATCGCTTCCATCTGCCACCGCGGTTTCGCGTATGCAGTGGACGACGTTGCAATGTTGGCAGCGGGCGAAGACCCAATGCTTCACATCCGCAACCAGCTTGCCGATGCAATCAACAAGCTGAACAGCGCACGCCTGTTCTCCCAGCTTGCTGGTTTGTTTGGCACAGCATTGTCTGCCCATTCTTTGGACAAGGCAGTTGCTGCAACCTCAGGACAAGGCGAAGCCAACTTCCTGACCGCAGCCAATTTGGCTGAGGCCCGCGCTGCTCTTGGCGAGCGTGGCGATGAGCTGGACACCTTGATTGTCCACCCATCCGTTGGTTTCTACCTGTATCAGGTTGGCCTTCTTACCTTCAGCACCTCTGCACTGGCCGCTTCTGGCGCAGTGACCTGGGGCGGTGGCGGCGTCGGCGTTGGAGCCCGCTCCATCGGCGAATTTGCTGGCTGTAACGTGATCATGGACCCACAGGTCAACACTGTGATCCCTGGCACGGCAACCCACGTCAAGGAGTTCCGCTGCTACCTGATGAAGGGTGGTTCAGTTCTGGAAGGCGTCCAGCAGGATCTGCGCATTGAAGCAGACCGCAACGTGCTCTCGAAGCAAGACGTGCTTTCTGTGGACTACCACACCGCCTATCACGTGATGGGCACCAAGTGGACCAGTGCTGGTGACAACCCCACCAATGGCACTCTGGCCACTGCTGGCAACTGGTCAGCCACCTACGACATCGACCTGATCCCAATGGTCGAGCTGATCGTCAACAGCCCACTGGACACCAGTGCAATCGCCTGATACGTCCAGCAAAAGCTGATATTGCCCCGCTTCGGCGGGGTTTTTTATTGGGCTAAAATCAGAGAAAGTATTCCTGCAGTCTTGTGGCCGCAACAATCGATGCCACATTAAAGGGCGAAAACGCCAACAGCTTTGTAACGCTGGCGGAAGCAAACGCCTATTTCGAGACCGTTCCAAGTTCTTCCACCTGGGACGACAAAACTGACGACCAAAAGAACCGCGCCATCATCAGCGCAACCCGCTGGATCGACGTACTTAACTTTTACGGCGACCGTTGCAGTAACGGCCAAGCCCTGAGCTGGCCGCGCAACAACTACCACGTTGACCGTGTGGAACTTACATGTTCCGTCATCCCAGCCGACATCAAATACGCCACCTACGAGCTGGCGCGTGCGTTAGCAAACGATACCGATGCGGTCACCGGTAACACCGGAACCGAAGGTTTGTATGAAGAAGTCGAGCTAGGCGAACTAAAGGTGAAGTACAACACGGATAGCCAGGCAACTGGATCTGTGAACAACATTTTTGATGTCTACCCGTGGTTACAGTCTTACCTTGGAGCCTTCACCTTGGGCGGTTCTGGGGGTTATCAAGTGCGCGTTGTTAGAGGATGAAATGTCAAAAATAGACGACACCTTTTCACCAATTCCGGCCCAGATCTTTAACGACTGGGGCCAGGACATCACGTACATCAAGACCACTACACCCCGCGCCTACGACCCAACCACAGGAGCTGTGACTGGAGCGGATACCAATGTCACGGTAAAGGGCATCATCAGCCGCCTTACCCCGCGCGAATCCGAGGGCTTGTATCAAAGCACGGACGTAAAGATTTTGATTGGTACGGCAGAACTTGGCGATTATTATCCAACAGAAGCCGACCGTGTGCAGTATCCGCAGGCAGGCGAAACCCGCGAAGCTAAGATCATCAACATTTTGACCTATCGTGGTGACAATCCCATATACCACACCCTGATCGTGAGGCCACAGTAATGGCTAAGAACGGTCTATTTAAGCTTTTAAAAGAACTGGACCGGGTAGCTGCGACTACGGTATTTAACGGCCCAAAAGCTGCCGCAGAACGCACAGTCCGTGAATTACAGCAGGAGGGTCCAAGCTGGAGTGGTAAATTTTCAAACTCTTGGCAGATTGAAAGTCCCGTGGGCGGTATAGGTAGTTCTAAAGGTGATGGCCAGCCGGGCGAACCAAGGCCCATTTTTACGCCTGCTGTAACAGGCCCCCAAGTAGCAAAAAGTGTGCTTACAAAGGACAAAGTTGTTTTTACCATTTCAAACTTTGCAGAATACGCAGCTGAGGCCACGGATTTAGTTGAAAGTGCTTTTATCCGGCCTCCAGGTCAACCTTTCCCACAAACTCAACTAGGTCGAAATAAATTTCGTGAAGGTGATGGTGGCCGTCAACAGCCGTCCTACCGAGGCTATGTCGGTGGGGGTAACCCAGACAGTGAGTCCAGCGCCACTGCTGATCTTGACTGGTTCGCTAGTTATGTAGAAGGGGGCAAACTGGATCGCGCCGTCAAAATTGAAATGGATGACCTGTTTAAAGGACTGCAATGAACTACCAAGCGATTCGGGCATCAATGGAGAACCCGCTACTGACGGCGTTTAACAACTTGTCCCCTGCAGTACCAGTGTATTTCGACAACATCACTGCCGTACCACCAAATACAACCACCGAGTATGTCCGCGTCAACATCACGTTTGGTCTAACCAACGAACCAACACTGACCTCCAGCGTGGACAACGCCCGTGGTGCGTTAGTAATCCGCTTGTTCACAGAAAAGGGCCGTGGTCCTGCTCGTAATCAAGAGCTAGTTACAACGGCAGTAAATGTACTAGAGACACTTAATAACACGTCTAAAACTACTACAGGTGTGTTTGTTAAATTGGGAGAAATAAACGGTCCTACATTTTCAGCGACTGATGAATCCCCGCACTTTGTAGGTCGTATTGATACAGGCTATGTAGCAACTGTGCTGACTTAAATAGTCGCTAACCTGTAGGTAGCCGGGCAGTGCCCGCGGAGACCCTTATTCCCTGGTACGCCCAATGGCAACCACCGTTCTTTCCGGCACTTCAGGTGCCCTCTACTACAAGCCCGCTGGAACAACCAGCAGTTTTGCCGAGTCTAACGTCGATACTGGCGCAGACACCATTACTGTTGGAACCTACTTGAACTTGAAAGTAGGCGATCCAGTGCAGTTTAGTGTGATCAACACTCAAACTGGCGGCGCAGGCACAGGCACACTTCCCGCAGGACTCAGCCTTTCGACCACCTACTACGTTATTGCTTATACCGCCAGCACCGGAGTGCTGCAGGTGTCTGCCACCCTGGGTGGAGCGACAATCACCATCACCGATGACGGCACAGCTGTTAGCCCTAACGCTTTCCAAGTTGCCTACGCCGCATTTGCAGTAGTCGGACAGGTCCGCGACTGGAGCTTTGAGATCAACCGTGCTGAAATCGATGTAACCACCATCGGTCAAACCCCTGGTCAGTACGTTCCATTCCGCAGCTACATCTCCGGTTTCGGCGATGGTACGGGCAGCGCAACGGTCTACATGACCGACGAAGACGCTTCCCTCAGCAACCGCATGATCGAGGACGTGCTTCAGCGCAACCAAACTGGTGCTGCCTTCAAGCTTTACACCGACCAAGTGTTCAGCAGCGGTTCAGTGAACGAAGCCGAAAGCCGTTCCATCGAGTTTGAAGCAGTGCTGACTTCTGCCAGCATGAACGTCACTCCCGACGACGCACAGTCTGTAAGCGTAAGCTTCCGTCCATCTGGCACCCCAAGCTTCGACTTCAGCCAGACCTGATAAAGTGCTACTTAAGGCACTACTTAATAATTATTAAGTAAGCACCCAGCCCCGGTAATACCGGGGTTTTTTATTGCGCTACGCTATAGTTAATTTATAGTCAAGTACAAATCATGCCCGCTGGATCGAATCGTGCCATTGATCGGTTGCGTAAAGCAGCAAATCTCCAGCCGAGCAAGCGCAAGGTTAAATTGTCTGACGGCACCACATTTGAAATGTGGATCAGCCCTTTAACCATGGCGGAACGCGAACGCGCTCAAAAGCAAGCCAAGTCTGACGACGCTGGAGCGTTTGCACTGCAGCTGCTAATCGGCAAAGCACAGGACGAAAACGGCGCCAAGCTTTTCTCTGCCGGTGAAATCGATATTTTAAAAAACGAAGTCAAGGACAGCGATCTGCAGTCTTTGATGTTGGCCATCCTTAGCGACGAAGACGAAGAGCCAATGGACCCAAAATCCTAGTTGCGGAACTTCGTAAAGACAACTGGCTCATGCTGCAGTTCGGCGTTGCCAAGGAGCTTGGCATGAGCTTGACCGAAGTCCGCACCACGATGACACCAGAGGAGCTAATGGGCTGGAGCGCCTACTTCCAGATCCTTAACGAGGACCAGGAAAAACAAATGGAAAAAGCCCGCCGCCGAAGGTAACCTATTCTGCGCCTAGAATAGAAGACGACGTACCAGCTGTGGATCGTGGCATACAGAGCTGAAATTCAGATAGGCGTAAAAGGTGTAGAAGAGCTTACCAAGCTCCAAAAAAGGCTTGAAGGAACTAACTTTAAGATAGATGAAATCAATAAAAAGCAATCGACCACTTTTGGTGGTCTAGCCCAAAGCATACAGAATTATGCACAGCAGTTAAATTTAGCTGAGAAAGCTTTAAGTAAAGTTGCGGCAGCTACTCCACAGGAAACTAGAGCAGTAAACAACTACGTTACTGCCTTAGGTAATGCCAACGCAGCTAGAGAAAGACAGAACAAACTTATTGAGCAAGAAATTGCAAATCGTACAGCAGCCACAGCAGCATTAAAGGCGTATAACGCCGCAGCGGCTGCCCCCACACAGCGAGGCGCTGCCACCACAATGTCAGGCGGCTATTTGCGCGGTGCCTTTAGGGGCGGTTCGCAGTACCCAGGCCCTATAGGGCCAGGTGCAGCTTCTAGTACAGCTTTATCTTCTGCTTTACCGGCTAGATCAGCACGTACCACCCAGTACCTAAGTCCTATTGGGCCTATTTCTCCTCAAGAGCGCACTGGACGCGCAGAACAGCTTGCAAGGGAGGCTGCACTAAAAAGCCAAGCTAACCAAAAAGAATTTGCAGCACAAAAAGCATTTCAAACCAAACTGTTTAATATTGAAAAACAATTTGAAAACAGTCTAATACGACAGCGTGTAGAGGCGGACAACGCCGAGTTTGATAGATTATTAAAACGGCTTGACGTAGAAAAAAGCAAAAGAAATGAAATAAATACCTTAACAGAAAAATCTAATAAAAAACAACTTGAAGACTTTGATCGACGTTTAAGAGAAACGGGCACTCTGCGGGGCCAGACCAGCCCGATTGGCGGAGCAGTAGGCATCCCAGGCAGTCCTGCCGCTAAACAGCGCACAGCCCGAAATAAAAAATTACAGGGTGCCGCAAGCAACGCAATCATCGGTGGTGCGTTCCCGCTGCTTTTCGGCCAAGGAGTCGGTGCCTCAGTAGGCGGTGCTGCTGGCGGCGCGTTAGGCGGACTTGCAGGAGGTCAATTTGGCTTTGGACTGTCGCTAGTAGGCACTGCGGTTGGAACGGCAGTTGATACCTTAATTGCTAAAGCCGGAGACCTTGGCAAAGCTTTAAACCCGCTAACTGCAGACATTGGTGCTTTAGCAGATGCCGCCGGACTCGCTGGTACAGAGAACGGAAAGCTAATTAAATCGCTGGAATCCTTTGTTGGGTCTGAAAAAGCTTTACAGCTGGCGTCTCAACAGCTAGCTGTAATTGTGGGCGAAGACGGTGTGCAGGCTTTAAAGGAGTATGGAGACGCAAACACTAACTTGTCAAATCAGCTTAGTAAAGCTTTCACAGATTTATCTGCATCTATTGCACCGTTTTTAAGCCAAATTACAGGGGCAATTGCACAGAGAGTTGAAACTACACGACTTGTAAAACGTGGGGTTAATGAATTTAGTGCTGACCCAGCTATAAAGAAAGCTCAAGACGAATTTTTACGACGTAAGATTAGCGAATTTGAGCTTGAGCAAAAAATAGCTGATGTTGTGCGACAAAAAGAAGCAGCTTTGCAAAAAGCTGCAGATTCTCAACTACAGGCTACATCAGGTAGCCGTATTGGCCTTCAAATTGCTGAACAAGAGTTTATTATTGAGCAAGCAAGAGGCAATCTTTTAGATGCAAGAGTACAAAAAAGTGAAAAGGAAATAATACTTTTAAAAGCCTCAGAAGAAGCACAAGCTATTATTAGCCAAGAGGACAAAAAACAGCTAACATCTGCTCAAGCACAGCTTAAATTCGAAGAATTAAATGTAAAAACTACTACTTTAAAATTACAACTAGAAAACGCTATAACTAAAGCTAAAGAAGATCAAATAAAGCAGCTAGAACGCGAAAACCAAGCTGCAAAACGTGCGGCAGCCGCAGAAGCAAAAAGAGCTCAGCGTGAATTAGAAGCACGAACCAGAGGTATTAGTTCGGCTAAAGTAGGAAGTATACAAGCTTTAATTGCAGGCAGTAGTGCTGGGCTACAAAGCACCCGTGTATTTGAAGGAGAAAAAGCGTTCTTAGACGAAAGTGAAAAAGCCCTTGAATACGAAGTTAGGCTCAAAACCCGTATATTAGATATTCAGTACAAGCAGCGAGCTTCACAAGCAAAATCCCAGGAGGAAGCAGAGCAACTGTTTAACACATATAATACACAATACGACACTATTGAGCGTATATATTTTACTCAGTTACAACAAATACGACAGCAAAAAGAGCAGCTTAGGGTACAAAAAGAAATTAACGCTTTACAGCAAGCAGAAGAAACCGCCGGTATCACGCGGGGCTTTACTCGCAATATTGCGGACGTGGAACGTAGGATTGCCTCGCCATTTGGAGGCGACGATTCAGACATGTTAAATCTTAGAATCGAACAACTTCGTCGAACAGAAGACGTATACAGAGACATAGACACTCAGGTAAGTATTTTAAACAAACAATTAGAAGCAGACCCCAGCAATGAAATTATTGCGGACAACATAAAAGGTCTAGAAGAACGTAGACAAAAACTTGAGGCGCTTTTACCGGTTTTAGACCAAGTAGAGCAGGCGGAATTGCGCCAGAACCAGTTGATGGAGAAGTACGGCTTTATTGCAAACGAAGCCGCTACTGCAATGTCATCTGCTGTGCAGTCGATTGTTACGGGCACTGGTTCGGTAGAGGAAGCCTTTAGCGACATGTTTGCCAATATCGGAAAAGCCTTTATTGATATGGCGACTCAGATTATTGCCAAGGCGTTGGTCATGAAGGCGCTAAACATACTTGGAAGCGCCTTTGGCGGCGGACTGGGGAGCGTTGATGCTGGCGCTGGAACTTCCAATCTGTTTGGCAATTCAATTAGCGATTTTGGTGGCGGTTCTTTTGGTGGTTTCATGGCCAACGGCGGCCCAGTAAATGCAAACACGCCCTACATCGTGGGCGAAAGTGGGCCTGAGTTGATGATTCCATCCACCAGCGGCATGGTGCTGTCTAACAGCGAAACCCGTCAGCAGCTAACGCAACAAGGTTCTGCAATGCGTAGCACCGAGGCTACCCGTCAGCAGCTGAACACGCAGCGAAACACAATGATCACCAACAGCACCCGCGAAACAGAACGCATGACCGAAATGATGCTGTCTAATCCAGATCCAATTGATGTAAGGTATGAATCAACGGTAATCAATAATGTTGAATACGTTACGGCAGAACAGCATCGTCAGGGCATGGCGCAGGCTGCTGAACGCGGCAGATCACTGACACTCTCGGCGCTGCAGGGTAGTGTTAAAACAAGAAAAAAGGTAGGACTTAGCTAATGAGCGCATTTGCCTTCGTCAACTATGCACGGTTTATGCAGGACTCGTCCACACCAACCGTTTACGCCTATCAAAATTTTTCAGTCAATTTAACGAGGACGTACGGCGGAGTTACGTACAGCTTTCTTCCCTTTGCTGTTTCAACTGGTGCAGGCAGTAAAGGCGGCGACCGATCCGAAGCAGTACTAGGCGCTGCGACTAACGAAATCAGCGTGAACATTTTTGCCGAGGCCGTTCAAAGCCGCTGGTTATTGGACTTGAAAACTGTCAGCCTCGATGTGACGAACTTTAGTGATGTTGCACTGATTCGATCTGAGCTATGGCGTGTCGCTAGTTACGACATGGATACAGAGAAGGTGCTGTTGAAACTAACGTCACCGCTGGATGCTGTTGCGTCAGACGTTCCAAGGCGTGTTTTGAATACCGAAATTGTGGGGGCGTTACCAACATCTGGTTCGCTGGTAGTTAGCTGATGATTGATTGGAAGCCTTGGGTTGGCCTGCCTCACGTATTCGGGGAGCATCCGAAGCATGGTCGGGGCGCTGATTGTGTGGTCATGGTCTGGGCGATATTGGATTCAGTTGGTGTTTATCACCCGCCATTTGATTACCGGTGGATGGAATTAGCAACTGCTGGTAAATGGGAAGAATTGCAGGCGCTATGGAACGCAGCAACAGAGGTATTGCCAGAAATGGAAGAGTATGCAGTTTGCATGTTTAAAAATGGCGCAAACGGTCTTGGCGTCGGTATTGTTGTAGAGAACGGGGTTTTAGTTGTCCATCACAAGCGTGGCGTGTGCTGGTTACCACCGCGAGCCATGCGAGAATCCCAGTATCGTCGATTTGTGAAATGAGCAATTTACTCCCGTCTGATAAATATCTTGCCTCAATGCTGGGGTTAACGGATGAGGAGTATTCCTGGTTTAAGGCTGAGGTGCGAAAGCGCAGCGCAGAAGCTCCTGAACCTGCCGTAGTTGCGGGGCTTGAAACTGCTGCAATTATTGCAATCGCCAATTTAGTGATTGGCGTTGGCCTCACTGTTGTTTCGACGCTGCTAAGACCAAAGCCATCATTTGATCAAAACGAACCAGGCAGACCGCCCGAATTAAGGGCGACAAGTAGCGGCGGCCAAACAACAACACAAAACCAACGCTTTGCACCAAGATACGGCTTCAATTCAACGCAAGAGATCTCAACTTTAGGATCAGTTATACCGCTTGTTTATACAAATAAAGAAACGATTGCATCTATTGTGTATGGTGGCGTTCGAGTTAATACGCAGCTGCTCTGGTCGCAGATCTATAGCCTTGGCGGATCGCAGATGCTCAGGGCAATCTTTCTGGTTGGTGAGGGGCCAATAGCCGCTATTGAGCCTAGTAATTTTGCGTCTGGTGGCAATACTTTAACTAGCTACGACTTCGGCAATACAACTGCCAACCAAATTGGTTCGAGGATGGCAGTATACGCAAGATATGCAAGTGGTCTTACAACACGTATTGCACCAGGAGATCACGTTTACGGGCGTAGTGCAAGCGAAGACGTAGGAAATAGCAGCAACTTAGCCGGTTCAGAAGTGTTTGGTGTTCGTGTCGGAAATAATGTAACTCAGGATTTTTGCGCGAGTCATAAGCCAGCTAACCAAACAACGTTTGGTGTGTACGCATTTTGTGGCAATGATTTTGGGATGCGTCCTAACCCGACGTTTGAACCGCAGGTACGGGCACAGCTGCTACCTGAAGGCGACGAGGGAAAGACTGAAGTTAAATGCGTATTAGACGAGGCAAAATATGCAAGCCGCAAAAAGGCTCAAGCATTTTATGGATCGCGCAGCGGGATCACGTCTTCAGGGCTGGGAGCTATCGGTGGAACGACCACTTATAAGCTTTTTTCTTCAAGTGACAAGGACACTACTTTTGGTCGTGACATTGAAGATCTTACAAATACAGGTTCATGGGTAATTGAAAAAGAGCTAATTACCCCAGAAACTCCAGCGGGTTATGTAAAGCAATTCGACACAGGATCGGGCTCCAACAAAAAAGCTGTTTCTCGTTTCAAAAGCAGCAACATTGAAAATTTAGCTCAAAGCCTTCTTAACAGGCTGACCGTAAGTATCACTACAGTAGTTGTAGGCAATAGCGTCAACGTTACGTGGGGAGGAACTACCGTAATTGACAGCACAAACGTAGCGGGATCAAATAAGGCATATATTGCCGTGAATATTTCTTTTAACAGCAGCGGTCTTGATAGCGTCAGCAACAACAACGCAGTTGACACAGAGCTTGAATTACTCAAGGCAAGTAAGTTTAAGCTTAGATTTAAAAATGATCTTACCGCTGACGATCCCGAAGATGATATAAAAGTAGTTCAGTTTCACAAAATCCTTGTAGAAGACGACACCCAGCAAGAAATTGGGCTTACAGCTCCTTCGTATTCAGGGCCTTCTCTTTTTACAAGCACGGCAGATATTGACGGGACAACTGTGCTAACCAGTGCGTCGATGAGCAGCGGCTCTGTTACGTTTTCAGAACTTGACGTTACGACAACTCAACAATACCCAACGTTTAGATTTGATCGTAGTACTACGAGTTGGCAGGGTCCAGGGACGACTAGCAACTCATTCACTTTTGTAAGTTGGTTTTCTATTAAAGACGCATACTCCGAGAATTGCAAGGACATTGCATCTGTCGTCGCAGGCCGTCAACAAAGCTGGGATGATTCTATTGTTGTAGGAGAGTTGTATAAAATTGGTACTGGATTGGCAATTTGTACGAACAGAACCAATGGACCATTTAAGTCTGAAGTTGACGGATCGACACTAACTGTTGAGGCAACATTCAAAACAGTTCGTACCGGAGTCGTTACCACAAATAGTCAATCACAAATAGAAAAAGACGGCGACACATGGCTTAACCAGTCGCTTGCTGGTAGTAGTCCTGAGCCTCGTAATGTCGCAACAACTGATGGCCATATTATGCGTTGTGCTATTGCAAGCGTATCAACAACAAGGCCGTGTAAAACAGTTGAGTTTGGCATCAGATCTACCTTAGGCACACGCATTAACGGGCTAACTAATTTTGACACTACCAAAGGTTACAATGAGTGCGATAACCGTGCGTGTTTGGATTACAAAGGAAATATTTTAAACGAAGGCACGGCTTTATACACTGACATACATTCTTCAAACCTTGTCTCAACGACTGTTGAACGGTATAGCTTTTTCTATATCAGTTATCGAGCCGCTGCAACTTCTGGAGCATTCACACGACTAAGTAATGCATACGGGATCCGGGGCGCAACGTCACAGCAAATATTCAATTACATTCAGCTTGAAATGCCCAGTGTAAAGCAATGGGAGTATCAGATCGAGCCGCTTACGGGATACGAAGTTCGCAATCATGTGACAGGCAGTTTATACGTCTTAGACGCAAGTTACATATTTGGAACTACCCAACTGGTTTCGGAAACAGGTGGCATTAGCGTGCTATTCACAGGCGTACAAGTCACAAAGAGCGCAGATACGTTTGCAATCAGTATTGGCCGCAGACCATCCGCTGAAGGGCAATTAAACTACCCACAAACAGATGCAGATTTCAGCAACGGCGATACTTCGTTAATAGACACTTGGGGTAAATTGGCTGAAAGTTTTGTGTATGAAGAAATTTCATCTTCTGCCGAGAAAGGGCCAGAACATGAAATTGTTTACATTAATGAGATAGTACCAAACTCTACTCAAGCAAATTACGACAACCTCGCATTAGTAGGCGTCAACATAAATTCGTCAGTGGAATGGCAACAATTCAGCCAATTTAGTTGTTATGTGACTGGCGGTAAAACCTGCCGTCAACTGCGGAGCAGCTTGGCCGTAGGTGCAACGCATTTACTCCCAGACATTGTGTTGGACTTAATGACCAACAGCACCTACGGGAGAGGCGATTTAATTACTGACGACATGGTGAACTTCACTGAGTTCACAGCTGCAGCCACTTGGTGCTATGAACGCAAATATTTCTTTGATGGCGTAATAGCTGATAAAATCAACATCCGTCAATGGTGCGCTGATGTTGCTGCAACGCATCTATTGATATTTGGCGAGTCTGACGGCAAATTCTTCTTGCGTCCAGCTCTGCAGTTTGATGCTGTGGCAATCACGGGCCTTTTTACTGCAGGCAATATCGTCGAAAATAGCTTCAAGCTTCAATATTTTGATCCTGAGGAACGTGACCCGATCCAGGTTTCGGTTCGTTATCGCGAAGAGCGGGCAAGCACAAATCTGGACAACCCTGGCATGTTCCCAACCGTTCGCGAAGTGTTGGTGCGTGAATCATCCGCCAGCTCCAGTGTCGCGCTAGAAACCATCGATATGTCTGACTACTGCACGAATCGCGACCATGCGATCGATGCGGCCAAGTTCATTATCCGTATGCGGCGCATCCCAACTCATACTGTTTCGTTTACCACGACTCATGAAGGCGTTTTGATGGCAATGGCGCCGGGCGATTACATCAAAGTGGGCATGGACGCTACTGAGTACGATGAGTTCAATAATGGCGTTGTAACGCCTGAGGGTGCATTAGTCAGTACAAAATCATTAACTGATGGTTCTTATACCGTAATTGCTTGGAACGGTGACGCCGATACAGCACCAGCTGACACCACGCTGGTTGTTAGCAACAGCGGCACAACAGCAACGCCTGTAGGAGTTGTGTTTACGGTTAAGCTTCCCAGCACACAAGTTCGCACTTATCAGATTGAGCGCATAACTCCAACTGAAGAAGGCACGTTTACAATTGAAGCAGTACACATGCCAACTAACAGCTCAGACATTCTGGAGCTAGCAGATGGTTTCGATACCGCTGGTAACTGGAGCATTCAAGACTGATGGCGACAACATTTCCCAGCATTGCACCAACAAGACGCAGCTTTGTTGCGCCAACATGGCCGACCAAGACACAGATGTCACAATCTGGTGTAATCACTCGTAGGTTGTGGGGCAGCAGGCCCAGCCAGGCAAAACTCAACCTGACATTTGGGAACGTCAACGACACCAACACAGCGGCAATCCTTAGCGCATACAACGCAGCAAAAGGTTCAGTCGATAGCCTGACATTACCGGCGCAGATATTTGCTGGAGCAGATGCAACATTGCAAAGCTGGCTGAATGCCTCGGCTACAGGGGCCGGTTTGCTGTGGTCTTTTAGCGAAGGCACCTCGCCACAAGTTGAAAGCGTTGCTCCTGGTCGTTCCAATGTGGCTGTTGAATTGACAGCAGAGCTTAGAATGAGCTAAAAGGAGTACAAAATGGCAGTCACCAGCACAACAGGCAACTTTGCGATCACCGGGCTCGACTCGACGGTTGTGGTTCGTGACGCAAGCATTGATATTTCACGCGACACACTGGAGACCACAAACTTAGGTGAATCAAGCAGAGCGTATGTGACGGGGTTGCGTGGCGCGTCAGGTAGTGCAACTTTGCTTTATGAAAACAGTCTGCTTGATGATGTCTACGCCAAAATCAATACCGATTCGCAAAGTAGTATTACCGCAACACTGACGCTGACCACAGGCAAGACGATTTCAGGCAGTGTGTTGATTACCAGTGTTGGTTCAACCGTGACTGTAGGTGACGTTACAAGCACAAATGTTGCATTTACGTTTACTGGTGGCCTGACCATCTCCTCGACGTAATGGCAGTCCTCGGCACATTCGGCAAGATCGTCCTCAACCGCTCGGCGCCAACGCCTGTTGCTGTTGATGTCACTGCGCTGAACCAAGACAAGGATATTATCTCGCTGACGGCGCAGGGCTTTCGCAGTGGCGATCTGGTCGAGGTCGCCAGTATTGATAACTGGCCGAACGCGGATCTTGCGGATGCACCGCTGATTCCGACCTACGCCAACATTTACGACTACCAGGACTATCCCGAACTCGTCGGCTACAGCACGGCATATCCTGCTGCACTGTTGCGTCCGTATCGATGGCTGGCAACTGAAAGCAACGACGCGCTGACAACCGAGAGCGGCGACATCATCGCAGTGCAGTCAGACGCGGACACTACGCCGTACCGCAACCGCTTGTACGTTCACGTTGACCCGCTTAATCGGCTGTCGTTCTACCGCACTCGTTCGGCGGCGCTGGCTGGTGCGAACGACTCAACACGCGAGAACATCAGCCAAGCCGCTTTTACGCTAGACCCGACCGCTCCAATTGAATTGCGATTGGTCAATGAGTGGAAGCTAGAGACATGTTTGCAGGGGTGGGAATTGAGCTTAAACTCAAACGAAATCGATACCACTGGTCTTGGCGACAAGTTTTTTGATGGCGTCAAATCACTAATACAAGGCGGTGGTTCGTTTGATTTCTTAATTGAGCGCGAAGCAAACGACACTCGTAATACGGCAATTATTAGCCAAAGTCGCTACGCAAATGCGCGTTGTTTTGTTGACGTAGATCAAAACATAACTTACGCCGATGCTGATATCGTCGGCACTGCTGGCAGCATTGCGGATTATGGCCCGAATTACAACGACTCAAGCTTAAATCCAGGCGTAGCCGCCTATGACAATGCGAATATCACGCCACGCAGTGAAATCATTGTCTGGTCAGCTCAAGCCATTGCAACTGTTGGCACCAGCAATTTGCTGCGTTTACTTTTGAATACCAATGAGCAGTCTGAAGCTGAGGCCCAATTCTGGATGATTGACAGCGACGCATTAAATCGCGATAGCTACAGCACGGGCTTAGAATCCGGTGATCTGTACTACAAAGCGCAGATCATGCTGACGAGCAGTGCTGTCAGCGTTCGAGCGGCAGACGTTATCACTGGCTCAGCTAGCTTCGTGACCGTCAGGGAAGTAGAATTGAGAGAAGGCTAGACTGCACTCACAGCGCCGCAGCATTATGACGCTCAAGATTACGCATAAACACAGCACCGCCACTGGCACGCCACCTGCAGCGGGTGACATTGATGTGGGTGAGATAGCAATTAACGCGGCGGATGCTGAGCTGTATACAAAGGACACCGCAGGCAATATCCGCAAGTTTCAGAACACCACTACCGGCACCGCCGATGGTGTGCAGTTTACGCAGAGCGGCACTGGCGCTGTGCGGCGCACCGTTAAGTCAAAGCTGCAAGATGTGGTGAGTGTTAAAGATTTTGGTGCGACTGGAGATGGCCTAACAAATGATTTCTCTGCGTTTACAGCAGCCATTGCCGCTTCAAGTGTCATATATGTTCCGGCTGGCACGTATTTAATAAATGGAACCGTCACGGCAACTTCTGATAAAACGCTCATTTTGCAAGGCACACTTGACTGCACGGGCGTCAGCACTGCTGTATTACTAAGTGGCCCAATCGATGTTCAAGGTGGCGGATTTATTGTTGATTACGAGGCAAACCCCGCCGCGCAAAAGCTAAAAATCAGAAATTCAGACACAACAAGTTTTAATCAATACATTAACTCGTTGAATCCTTTATGGTTTAATGGGTCAGACATAGGCGAAAAAATAAACAAGGCTTTTCAATGCGGAGGCAACAAAACGACTGTTTCTGTGCCCTGCGGCACCTACGATCTCACTACAACCATAAATCTAAACGAGACCGTCAACGGACAACAGTTGACATTGCGTGGACAAAGCACAATGTCGCCTACTTTTGAGATGGGCGCAAACTCGGCCTTGGTTGGAATCTCAACAGCTGGTTCCGATGAGGGCTACGTGGAAAATGTTCGTGTTCTAGAGACAACAGGATCACGGACAGGAGTTGGAATTACGCTTGGCGGTACCAGTCTAACAGTAACCAACTGCTGGTTTAGCAATACAAAGTATGGCATGTTGTTAAATGGTGGGCAAGGCATTCATGCAAGTAATATTTACGTTGAAGCCTGTGATTATGGCTTGCTTTGCGGCGCTCGATTTGCTGACTACTCGATTTCCGGCATGACTGCAGGCACAACAGTTCTGAATAGTCGCTTTCACGAGTGCTATTTATATAATTGTGGAAGCGGTAATAACTTAAAAAAATCTGGACTGCGTGTATCAAATTACAGCGCACTTGCTGTAAGCGGTGTCACTGGCGCGATTGCAGAGGGCGATACCTTGACAACTGCCGGCGGCGCCACTGTTCCGGTCGTAAGCATTAACAGTGACAAAACCAGCATTTGCGTAGAGATTGACGAAATCAGCGGATCGTTTTCTTCGTCAGAAACGTTCACGACTAGCAGCGGCGGGGCGGGAACAATCGCTAGTGCGCAATCAAATCAAACTAAAGCGCTAGATTTTTCACAACTTGCTGTAGTCAGCAACGACAGAAACGGGGCGTATATTACAAACGGGCTTGGATTAACAATCCAAGGACAGTTTAGAAGTAATGGGACAAACGCTGCGACAACATCAGCAGGCATTTATTCACCAAGCGACTCTTTTTCTACAGTAACTATTTGCAATACTCTGTTTGCAGATCAGGAAGTTAGTGGATCGTCCGGCGGGAATGGTGCTGATATTAGAGGAGGCAGCTTTTCCTTCTTAGGTTGTAATTTTGCTAATCAGCAAGGAGCAAATCAAACTATAGGCATAAGACGCTCCTCTGGAACTGTGAGTGCTACAGGGTGCATTTTTAGCGGAATTACTACAGCAACTACCGGCACAATCACAAAGGTTAACTGTTTTGGAAGTAATGTCGCTAACTCTGACCCTGTTGGCCCCGTTGGCAATTCTCTTGTTTTTGATGTTGGTCCTATCAATGCATCTACTGTCACTGTGGTCACCAATCAACCATTAACTAATGGGCAGAATGAATCCTGGCGATGCTATGGTCACAACGCAAATGATACACTTGCCAGCTTCTATGTAATAAATGTAACAAACGAAGACGGAACAATAGATTCTTTGTCTTTGAATAATGGCACCGGCATCGCTTTTGCAGTTGTAGACAATGGAGATAACACCTACAATATCACCGCAACAAATCCTAACGCAAACAATAGATATGCCAAAGGTTACCTGTCCTCTTATGCGTCTTAAGCCCGGAACGGCTCAAAACTATTTTGTTCCTTTGCCCTTTTCCCGTCATGCCTTTTTCTGAGTCCTCAACAGAAAAAATTGAAGTATTAGGCGACGGTGTGATTAACTGCCAATGCAATATTTTAATTTACAAAAATGACGCGGTTTTTGCCGCCAGCAATGTTAAGTCATGCTATTTTCCCGGACAAGATTTAAGCGATGCACCTCAAATGGTCCAAAAAGCTGCCTCTGCTTTCTGGACGCCTGAAATCATCGCCGACTATAAAACTAAAGTTGTTTCGGTTGCTTCGTAATGGCCAACATCAAGATCTCCGAGCTAACTGCTCTCACCCCGCCTGATGCCGCCGACCTCGTGCCGGTGACAGACAGCAGCGCCAGTCAAACCAAGCGCACCACTGTCGGCGAAATTGTCGGCATCGTGAACGGCGATGTTGATGTTGCCAATGACGGCACTGCGACGATCAGCGAGCTGCCGGTCTACAAACTGCAGGATGGCAGCGCTCGCCAGCTGCTGCAGACCGATGCCGCTGGCACTGGCGTTGAGTGGACCAGCAATGTTGATGTGCCTGGCACGCTGGATGTAACTGGTGCAGCAACGCTTGATAGCACGCTGGATGTAACTGGTGTCACCACACTTAACGCTGCACTTAATGTCTCCGGTCTTGCAAGCCTTGACGGCGGCATTGATGTTGATGGTGCGTTTACTGTTGCCGACACCAGCGGCAACATTGCTACCTCCGGCACGCTCGGAGTTGACGGTCAATCCACGCTGGCTAGTGCTGCAGTCAGTGACTTGATCAGCGGGCGTGTGGTACTGGCGGGCACTAGCGGTGAGCTAGAGGACAATGCTGGGCTGACCTTTAACGGCACGCAGCTTGATGTTGGTGGTGATGTCGTCATTGCTGGCGATCTAACTGTTGAAGGTGCATCGACGATTCTTGAAACCGAGACCGTCAAGGTTGAAGACAAAAATATCGAGCTTGGCGTCGTTGCATCACCAACCGATGGCACAGCAGACGGCGGCGGCATCACGCTAAAGGGCGCTACCGACAAAACCCTTAACTGGCTTGATGCAACGGATAGCTGGACCAGCAGCGAAAACTTCGATCTAGCTAGCGGCAAAAGCTACCGCATCAATAACACTGAAGTTCTGAACAGCACCACGCTGGGTAGTGGTGTTACTGGATCTAGCCTCACCAGCGTCGGCACGATCAGCAGCGGCACCTGGCAAGGCACTGCAATTGATGATGCTTACCTCGACACAATCAGCACTGCAGGTAAAGTCAGCAACAGTGCCACTACAGCCACCAGCGCTAACACCGCAAGTGCAATCGTTGCGCGGGATGGAACAGGAAACTTCTCGGCTGGCACGATTACAGCCGCACTAACCGGCAATGCCGATACAGCTACGGCACTTAGCAGCAACAGAACATTTGCCGTTACCGGCGACGTTACAGGTACTGTCAGCAGTGACCTAACCAGCGGCGCAAGTATCGCTACATCGATCGCATCAGGTGTGATTGTTGATGGTGATGTCAACGCCTCGGCTGCGATTGCTGGCACAAAGATCAGCCCAGACTTTGGTAGCCAAGCTGTTACTACCACCGGGTTGATTTCTGCCGATGGAAAAGTCAGCTTCCCGCTTAGTACGGCTGCCCTGCCATCGCTATATCCAGGGTCTGATACCAACACTGGCATCTATTCACCTGGAGCGGACACAATAGCCATCAGCACTGCTGGTAGCGAGCGCCTACGAATCGACAGCTCGGGCAACGTGGGGATTGGGACTACGAGCCCCGCTCAAAACATCCACGTAACTGGCAACCAGACGCGGATATTTATCGACAGCACTAACTCAAGCAGCAACACAGGGGTTAGTTTTGGTGACAACGGTACAACTGTTGGAGGTGTGCTTTACAGCAACAGCGACGACGCATTGCTGTTTCAAACCAATGGAACCACAGAGCGCGTTCGCATCGACAGCTCGGGCAGGCTCTTAATTGGTACGTCTAGTGCGCAAACGATTGGCAATAGCCAAGCACAGCTAGAAATTTCGACAGATTCTGCATCTGGCTACGCCCTGTCCTTGAGCCGCTCTGTCACTGATATTTACGGTCCGCAGATTAACCTTCGATCCACCAGAGGAACAGCCGCTTCTCCTGTAGTCGTTGATAACGGCGATCAACTCGGTTCAATCGCTTTCTATGGATACGACGGAACAGACTCTAACCATCAGTTTGCTTCGATTGTGGCTTCAGTTGATGGGACACCTGGAAATAATGATTGCCCAGGCCGCCTAGTGTTCTCCACTACTGCGGATGGGGCGAGTTCTCCGACGGAGCGGATGAGGATTACAAATGGGGGAAATATTCGCATAGGATCCGCATTGGCATATGCCTCCGAGTTTTTTACTGTAAATAATGGTGGTACACTCGCATCAGAAATTACAGCTTTTGGCGGATCTGGCGGCGTCAATCATAAATTCTATTTCCATAATGGAGCGGCTGGAAATGCTGCTGGTACAGTCTATTGGACAAATGCTAACTCCACTACTGGAAGATCTATTAACGCAGGTGGAACAATCAACGCATCAGGCGCGGATTATGCCGAGTACATGGTAAAGGCTGGTGATTTTACCATTAATAAAGGTGATATATGTGGAGTTACATCTGACGGTTTACTAACTCTTATTTACCAAGAATCTGCTGGTTTCCTTGTTAAATCCACAAATCCTTCATATGTCGGAAATGATGGTTGGGGTGCCGGATATGAAGATGATACTGATGGCTTGGAATTAGTTCGTAAAACTGTTGATCGCATTGCCTTTGCTGGTCAGGTGCCAGTCAACGTCATGGGCGCAGTTCCTGGTCAGTACATTGTTCCTACTGAGGCTGCTGATGGTGGCATTGAAGGTGTTGCCAAGAATGAAGCTGACCTAACTCTTGCTGAGTACATGCGTGCCGTTGGTAAGGTTATTGCCATTGAAGATGACGGGCGTGCTCGCATCATCGTCAAAGTCGCTTAGTCCCCTTCACTACTGCTGATGGGTCGTCTTCTCCGTTGGAGCGGATGAGGATTAAGTCAGACGGTGCTATGACAAAGATCGAAACCTTAGAACAACGCCTAACTGATGCTGGTATCGCCTAGCGGCAACCCGCCCCGTGTTACAGCGGGGTTCTCAGGCTACACTAACCCTATTGCTTTTCTTTCATGGCAAACACCTATACCTGGAAGGTTGCTCAATGCGACCGCACCTTGGCTGATGGCGTAATCTCTACGCTCCATTACACCGTTACAGCCGTAACAGATGATGGCGTCTATTCGGCTGGTGCGTATGGCTCAATCGGTCTTGAAGCACCTGATCCTGAGACGATGATCCCTTATGACAGCGTAACTGAAGCGAACTGCATCGCTTGGGTACAAGCTGCCCTTGGTGGTGATGAAAAGGTCACTGAAATCCAAACTGCACTGGATAATCAACTGACTGAAAAGCGCACTCCAACCACAGGAGCCGGTGTTCCCTGGGCCTAATAAAACGCCCTGACCCAATGATGCCCAGCAAGCCTGGAGCGGAAGACCAAGAGGCAATAAGCATCAATGGCTAAACCCAAGCCCCTGAACGGCGCACAATTCGTTGTGAGCAAACCAAAAAAAACACGCCAAGGCAACGGTTTAAACAGCAAGTCTTCGCATGGTCGTAAAAACGGGAGGAAGTATCGCGGTCAAGGGAAAGGTTGATGGATTCCCGCACTTACGAAAATTGGAAAAAGGTAAAAGAAGCTCTAGAAAGTGCCGGGAAAACTGATTGCATGTTTTACAAACGTGCTGTGATGATATTGGCTGGCAAGCCAGACCCGCTAAACTAACCGGGAAGGAGCGCGTCAATTGTGATTGAAATTTACGCAGCGATTCTTGGCGCGTCTCTTGGCATTGCTGGGATGTCCGTATCAGGCTTTACCAGGAGAACTAGTGAAAGTCGTGAAGCAGTTATTCGCCTCACAGCAGGCGTTGAATCCATAGCGATGAAGCTGGAAGATTTACATCAGGACATGAAAGCGGAAAAAATTCAGGCCACTGCTGACCGCCGCGAAATTTACGAGCGCCTTAACGACCACGGAAACCGCATCACCGTTCTGGAGTACAAAGGCCCACAAGGCTAGTATTAGACAAAGTCCTGAACTTCATGAACTTCGAGGAAATCCTTGGCCACCCTGCCCTGTGGGTTGTCATCGCTGCTGCATCTGAGCTGATTGGCATGAGCAAGCTAAAAGACAACAGCGTCATCCAATTTTTGTTTACTGCAATCCGCAGCGTTAGACCCGAAAAAAAGGGCTGATACCGTCTGACGGTCGCTGGATCGCTCTGTTTAGCACCCGTTCCATGTGGAGCAAGGTCAACAGAGATATCCAGCGCCGTAAATTTTACGCAACGCTGCCGAAAAAACTAGACCAAGCTGAAAAGGACTGGCACGCAACCCAACCTGCCGAAGTGCCACCTCCACAGCGCCTTGACGACCTGCACCTTCGCGCACCATGGCATGAGCCCAAACACCCCGGTTCACCTGAATGACCTATTCCGCTACTACCGGAAACTGCCCCATCAGAGTGCTGCGCTGGTGGAGCTTGAAGCGGCAATTTTAAAAGTACAGCCAGACATCCTTAACCGTGACCAGCCCTGGTACGGAACATGGATTTCGGCTGTAAACGACAAAAGATACGGCGCTGCGGTGGAGCTTATCAAAGAATTTGAAGGTTGTCATTTAACTTCATATTTGTGTCCTGCTGGCATACCAACGATTGGCTACGGAAATACCCGGTATCCCGAGGGACAAAGTGTAAGGCTAGGCGAAAAAATTAGCCAAAAAAGAGCAGAAGAAATGTTGAACTTAGAGATACAACGCACCGCAGACATTCTTGAAGCTGATGTACCGTTTTGGAATAGCATGAGTGCCAACCAAAAATCAGCCCTCATTAGCTTTGCCTTTAACGTTGGAGCGTATTTTTACGGTTTACCAGGATTTAGCACAATAAGCCGCGTATTAAAAAACCGCGAATGGAAACAAGTACCAGATGCTTTACTACTTTATCGAAACCCCGGTTCTCATTTTGAGCAAGGATTACGCCGTCGCCGTATCAAAGAAGGCCGCATTTGGTCAACGCCGTAAGTTTCCCGGCGTTACCATATAAACAGCTGCAAGTCAAATAGGTTGCTGCAGTGTATTGAGCGGTGGTAGTGGACCACCAGATTGACGGGACTGAGCTGGTATCCCGTAAAAAAGCCAAGGTGCGCTTTCGTGACCATATCTTGCAGCAATGGAACTACTGCTGTGCCTACTGCGCTGAACCGCTAGGCAAGAACGCAACGCTAGATCATGTAGTCCCAAAGTGGAAAGGCGGGGTAACAGAACAGCGCAATTTAGTAGGCTGCTGTTTCTCTTGCAATAGCCACAAATCAGGCCACGACTGGCAGAAGTGGTACAGAGAACGTGACTACTGGAACGAAGCCCGCGAAGCCCGCATTTCAGAATGGACGGAGCAGTGAAGCACGTCTGCAATGGTACGTGCTTTTTGTTCGTTAGTCGTCTCTACGCATAAGCCGCCGCCTGAAGTGCAGACTATAAACCACTGTTCAGGTAGCGCCCGAATCTTGACCATACCCTGGTCCGTTAGACGAGTTGCGGTATATGCGTTCTAACTGATTTGCAACTGGATTACTACCGCCGATGGGCATTCCATCAAAGGGGTGGTTAGCAATAAAAAGCAACGGACCATCCATTTCTTTAACGGCGAGCATACCGATGCGCGGACTACGCACCAGTACGTTAAGGGCTATACGCTCGAACCAGTTCAAAAAGATAACTTTCATAGGTTCAGTGTAGGAAAAACGGCCTCGCACACTGTCGGAAAGCACTTTTTAAACACAGCTGCACACTGAAAGGCGACTTGCCGGTGTTCCAGCTGTGTATCGTTATTAGCCCGCAACTGGATGTAATGCACCCAAGACCTTAGTGTCCCTTGCATGTAAAGGGTGGTAGGAGTACAGAGTGGCAGGATACGTCTAGCCGTCTCCTTGGCAACGCCCCGTTCCAATAGGGATTCATAAAACAGAAAGGCATCAGCAATGATGCGACCAGCACCTGTTTGGAAATCTTCCTGATGTTTTGGGTGTAGATCACTGATGCTGTTCTGTCGATTTTTAGTGTCTTGTCGTCTGAAGTAGGGTATCTCAGCTGGTTGTGTCTTGCTGTAGCGGGTAGAAAATTCTTGGAACGAAAAGGACCGATGCCGCAGTATTTGCGCAGCAATGTCACGTTCGGTGTCTATTTGAACGCACATGTTGGCCATCTCAAATGGTGACCAGTGCTTGTGCTTAACAAGGTATTTAAGAAGCCCTGGTCCGGTTTCCCAGTTGTCTTGATTGCTGGGGTTACTAACACGTGCCATGCGCACGATCAGTTTTTCAGCGTCTGGAGTTGCCCAGACCAATTGAACATTGCTCATGAATAAAGCGCAGAGATCAGACGTTGCACCACATCTTTTTTAATGTGGTAGTGCTTGTTGCAGTGGACGTGAAGTGTATCCACGGAAATTTCTACGGAATACAAAAGTGTGGAGCACACCGTACATTTCCAAGCCCGTGTCGTCGCTACTTCGTGTGACCTACGAGTGCCTATGGTTTTTACGACGCCCCTGCCTGAGGCACCACAATTAGAACATTCCATTACAACGGCCCACACGTACCTATCTTTGCAAGTACATGAAGTTTTCTTAAGGCTTTATGGTATCTTTGCCTTACACGCTCTCTGGACATACCCAAGTCCTTTGAGATTTTTATGTAGGTCTGTGCTTCGCCGCCATCAAAAGCAAATACACGTTCAACGATGGTACGGTCTACGGGGCTTAGGGTCATTAAGAGCCTGTCTACCGTATCACCGCAGAAAATGTTGTCAAGCTTTTCCATGGGGTGTTCCCCATCAGTAATAAGTTCAAGCAGGGTATGGTCAGAATCCAAACCAGCCGCAACTTTATCCAAGCTAAGGCAGTCCTCACTGCTTTCTAAGTATTCCCGCAATCGCTTAGGGGATATAGCACAGTATTCTGCGCTTTCTTCTAAGGTGGGCGGCCTACCATGCGACAACTCAAACTGAGGTCTCCATTGGCGCAGCTTCGTTAATATTTCCCCGGCATGAGACGGAATGCGAATCATGCGGTCGTGGTAACTCAGATAGCGACTAATTGACTGCCTGACCCACCAGTAGACATACGTGGACAGAGCATAACCACGTTCTGGGTCAAACTTTTTAATGCCGTGAGCAAGCCCGATGTTTCCTTCTTGCACAATGTCAAACATTTCTGTGCGCTTGGAACGTAATGTGTAACGTTTTGCGATAGATACGACAAGCCTTAGGTTGCAGTTGATGAGCTTTTGATAGGCCCGTTTGCCCGCCTTAATTTCCTTTGCGGTGGGGTTTTCAGATGTAACCCAAACCTGCACTTGCCGCGCCAGCAGTATTTCCTGCTCTTTGTTCAAGAGCGGATACCGGACAATGTCCTTCAGGTATTGACTAAAACCGTCCATCAGTAAGAAACTTCCACAATGCTTGGTACGCAGCCCATACTGTCTTCGAGGCTACGTGCCACTTGGCAAGCTTTCTCAATAGTTACATAGGAGCAAGCGTCTTCTGCTTTGTACGTCAAGCGAATACCGTTGTTTTTAGGAAAGTTTGCGTAGTAGGCCGCAAGATACAAAACTTTACCTTCGTGTGTTGTCTTAAGTGCGTAGCGAGTCATTGGCCGGTAAGTATCAGACCCAGGAAGAGTAGCACAGTACAAAGACTTTTACTTGGTATCTTCAGGAGCTTTACGTGACTTAATACGGCCTTCCACCCGTTTACGAACAGAAGCCCGCCAAGCAGCTTCATCTTTAGCAACTGCCTCGTTGTAAACCGCAGCAGGGTATTCCCGTTCCAATGCTCTATAGACCGCAGCACGAATCCAAGCGGTGGGACGTGTGCTAGCTTTTTCAGCTAGGTCAAACAACAATTTCGCCCTATGCGGATCAAGAAGAATCTGCATATACGTTTTATTTCCGTGCCGAATCGCCATCAAGTAGTAGCCCAGTAGACTTTAGTCTAGCAATGTGCTACCAAAGAAGCGCCTGATCCACATGCTTACGCCATCCAGTCTGCTGATCCTTACGAGCTTTTGTGCGCTGTTTACGACAGCCGCGCCTTACTTCCCTAGCACCTTCAAGGAAATTGGCTGCGCGGAGCAAGTCTGCAGTGGTGGCACGCGCTATTTCGTACTGCAAGAACTTCATAACTATCTGCCGCCCTGTTTCTGGTGGCATAGGCAGCATCCATCACTTCCGCAAGACTACGGTAACAACCTGTTTCCTGAGGGGTATGGAAGGACCATCCGTTAAGCGTGCGATAGATGCTGACCATGGTGCGTTATTTATTAATGGATCTCGGACCAACGCTTCCCTACAGAAGGTTCAGCTAGAGGCGGAATGTCTCCCAACCACTTAGCTTCGGCGCTTTCCATTACTTGTTTTAGCTGGTCCGCCCAATGCTGCGCCTTTTCTTCACGAACAAGTAAGAGAATTTCATCGTGGATGCAGGCCGCAATTTTTACTTCCTGCTCACCAGCTTCTAGAACCTTTGGCCATAGGTTTCCTAGAGCGCATTTAAGGATGGCCGCACCAGCCCCCTGGATTGGGGTGTTGCACCTTACTGTCAGACGGTTCATGTCACCTGGCAGAAAACGCCGCATGTCAGAGCCTGGAATACGGATTTCGGCCCACCGATTACTTGCTGTCTTTGAGGCGTCGGCAGCATTCTGGTTTTGCCACCGCTTCACACCTGCATAAGTATCCAGCCATTGGTTACGAATTGTTGCAGCTGCCTCCACAGTCATGGTGACGCCAGAGCTAGCAGCGTAATTCCGCAAACCTTTAGCACCCGACCCGTACAGCAAACCGAAATTCGCGCTTTTCGCGATCTGGCGAGAACAACCAATTGCTTCAGCGGTAACCGTATGAAGGTCTTCACCAGCCTGGAACGCTTTGGTCATCTTTTCATCCTGCGCCACTGCTGCAGCGAGTCGAAGTTCCATCTGACCAAAATCCGCATCCACAAGTAGCCAACCATCAGGAGCCTCAACACATTGCCGAAACTCTGTATCACGGGGAATCTGCTGATTGTTCGGCTTAATGCAGGACATACGACCAGATTCCGCCCCAAGCTGCAGGTAGCTGGCACGTACAAAGCCGTCCGGGTCCATCTTTTCAAGGATCCCTTCAGCCATTTGACGCCGCTTTTCACTTTTCTTCCATGCCAAATAGGTCTGTATGACATGGTGGTCCGCAGCGTAATCCTGAAGGGCTGCCCTACTAGCACTAGGCTTGCCGGTTTTATTGTCCTTTGGCACTGTCCCTAGAAGTGCTGTGAATTTTTCTAACAATTGCTTGGGACTACTTAAGTTGAAGCCTGCTTCTAGTTTGGTCCCACGGCGAGAATCACCTGTAGCTTTCGGCCTGAGGTTAAACGCTTTCGGCGCCGTTTCAATCTGTTCAATTTCCGCATACCACTTTTCGTAGTCTGAGTCTTCGTGCCCCATTTGCGTAACAAGGTCTCGAAGCTTTGAAAGTCTTTGAGTATTTGCTGCTTCTCTTGGAAGCTTATGTTCCGCCGGAAGCGCATTATCAAGTTCCCGTAAAAAGTCTCTACCGAGCGCATGAATGTCGTGTTGGTAGTCATTACAAAGCTGCTCAAGACTGGTACGGTTCCAAGGAAGCCCGGTACGCCACATCTGGGCCATAGCGGGAAGTGCTTTGCACTCTAATGCGTATGCGTCAGCAAGCCGTGCATTTTGCAACGCCACTGTAAGTGGATAATCCAGCTGGAGCAGCACCTCAACATCTTTAGCGGCATAGACCAACTGGTCTCGACTTAAGACTGGAACGCTCCAATCAGACCGCTGCTGTTCCTTGTCGAGTTCAATTTTGAGGACACGCTTGGCCACATGGGCTAGCCCGTGTCTGAGGTTAGGCGTTCCATTGTGGTGGAGCTTACTGGCAAGCATGGTGCAGCCAATTCTCCGTCCCCGCACATAGATGCCATGTTCTTGAAGCCAACCAAGGTCAAACACTGCATTGTGGGCTAGCCAGTAACGCTCACCATTGGTAAAGAACAGGCGGAGCTTTTGCCAGCCATCCGTATCTAGTTCAAAACAGTCAATGATGATAATGGTTTTGCTAACTTCGCAACCCAGCTGGATTAAACGAAGTTTGCCCACTTCGGGCTGCAGCTGGAGCGTTTCCGTGTCAAAGGCGATAGAAATTGATGTCGAGATCCTATGCAGGTGCTCGACACCGAAAAACAAGT
>Ga0208898_1000254_pt1 | contig 43012 bp, 47 predicted proteins | sample VirMetDEL_Mar_4_FD_184513 | JGI IMG/M metagenome (GOLD analysis project Ga0208898, IMG submission 184513) | Aqueous microbial communities from the Delaware River and Bay under freshwater to marine salinity gradient to study organic matter... | ecosystem: Environmental > Aquatic > Marine >... | reverse complement strand
GCAAGACTGCATCCCTTACGTCATCATAACGCAGGTTACACAGTCTTGCTCTTTCGTTGTTGTCCGTCAGAGCAGTAATTCTTTGTTCCCCAATATTGGACAGAGCAATATTGCAAATCTGAACAACACTAGCCATTAGTCGCCTAAGCTATATTCGACCATTACTTTGATGGTTCCAGTTGCACTAGCACCACCTGTGGTAATTACCAAATCAGTTTCTGCAGTCAGTGTATATCCCACACCATCAATAGCGTTGGAATCCACAACTTGATTGGCAGTATTCCAAGTAGTTGCACCTTTCGCAATATAGCGATCTGCATCACCACTATCACCCACATCAAGCGTAACGCCAGCACCTAGTGCATCACACATTAGCTTAACGTTGTAGACAGTTGCGCCTTTTGGCAATCGAGCAAAGGTAATGTCAGAACCAGAAGCTAATGCTGCAGCTTCATACGTGTCATACCAAACACGTTTTCTGCCGTGAGCTTCTGAGGCTTTGACCATCACTTTAGGGACAGATGTAATATCTGTCATCTTTTGAGTATTAACACTAGCCATTGTACCTCATTATTCTTGACAGATGATTGAAACAACTTTTTCCTCTTCCATTCTTGTAGCACCAAGACTCATGCAAGCATACACTTGATGGGCGTATGATTTGTCTGGTCTTTCATCTACACGAACCGTTAGGTCTTTTGCCATTGCTAGCAAGATTCCATCAATAGCATAAACAAAACAAGTGCGATCACTACCAGACTTTGCCAATCGTGTACTAGTCACAAATTGAAAGCCCATGTACGTGTTTACGTCACCGGAAACTAACGCACGAATGGTGTTGTAATCTGCCGATTGGACTTCTGTAATAGCCAGCATGTCCTGCAATTGTTTAGGCGAAATGACAATAATTCGTGGTAGAGAAGGATCTACATCTGCATTATCCAGAATGTATTTTGCTTCTCTTAGTTTGGCTAGCGTCATACCCGTACCACCAGCAGCAATTGTATTGCTTAGTGAGGTTTGTGTAGTTCCACTAGCACCCGTATAAGCAACTCCGGTAGCCGCACTAATGATTACGTCATCCATTGCTCTACCCAATGCAAATGCTTGTGCTTGAGCATAAGAAGAAGTTGGATCAGTAATCATTCGTAGTCGATCTTGATCATCAATCAGATCTGCTACTTCATAGTCCTGCAACGTTACAGAACGTCTTGAGTGTGGTGTATCATTTAGAATGGTATCTGCACCACGTGTTGTTCGTACTGCAGCAACTTGTTGACCGATTTGATCAAAGAAAGCTTGTTTGCCCCGCATGACTTCAGTACGACACAGTCCACGCAATCTTGAACCTTTCTGTTGTGAAAGGTGTTGGAGAACGGCACTATACTGATCTACAAATGCGGTTGTAACTTGAAAAGACATTACAACTCCATAAATAGCTAAGAAGGTTAATTCTCATGCTAACGTATGGAGTTGTCCTAAACGGTAGGGTTCCAAGAGGTTTGCAGTTAAATGGGTCAGAAAAGATTATCCAATCCTGTCAAACTGCATGAGATTCTGATTGACGTTTTAAACGTCTTTTGTCTACATCACAAACCCACTCGTAGTACTCTTGTGCTAACGTAAGTGCATTTGTAATATCAAGAATACTAGCGTTTTGTTTTGCTAAACGCAAACATTCTGTTCGTAATTTAACATGATCTTCATAGGTCATACTAACATCTCTCGCAACTTCAGTGCTTCTTCTACTAACTTACTATGTTCCGGATGCATTCCATCCCAGAATCCACTATCCGGTTTCATAATCTCTGCTAGCCTACTTTCTACTTGCGCTCGACCTCCTGCACCTGTTCCGCCTATATCTGTATTGAGTAAGCCATCCTCTTCTAAGATCTCTCCTACTTTATGAAATATCTTTACTACTTCCGGATGATTGCCTAATCCGGTTTGCTCAAACATCTGCAGTGTTTCTGCATCAGCCAATTGCAGAAAAGCTTGTCTTGCTTTGGTGGCATTCCGTTGGAAATCTGATCCCCAATCTGATTTTAACTTATTAACGTTTTCTTGTTGCAATTCCTCAAATTGCTGTTTTGCCATTTGAGTAGTAAGTTCTCCATGATTTTTGATGAAGTTGTATACTTGTTGTCCCTGAGTTTTCGATAAGCCCAATTTATGTATTTCGGACGCAAATTCTTTTTCCATATTGGTGTCATAAGGAATCTCATACTCATCCGGATTGGCTGGTCTGCCTAACTTGTCATAAACTTCATTCCAATCTTCTCCACCAGATGGCAGACGAATCAACGAATCGGGAGTGGCTCCTAGCTTTTTTACTAGATGCACATAGGATTTTGCTAACTTATTGACATCATCAAAGTTTCTCAGAGATGGCTCATGTTGCAAATCTGATGAAAGCATTGATGGGCTAAAGGTAGTATTGGATTCTGCCACTTCCGGTGCAGATTCTTGTACTTCCGGTTCAATAGCTAATGCTGCTTCTGTCATTTCGTTCCTTCATCGAATCTTGTAAATATTGTAAATCGACATTCAGAAATCTAAGAATGTCCAACACTACAGCTTTTCTGCCTTCCAAAAATGCAGAAGCTAATGGATCTGGCTGAAAAGACGAATACAGTACACGGTGTCTTTCTACCAAATCTTTCAGCACTACCTTTCCAGAATCAGATTCAAACAATTCTTTGTAGAGCAGTTGTCGTTGATTTTCTTTCATCGATACACTCTGCAATCATCCAATGATATGCGTACACACGGTGAGATTCGTCCACGTTCCCTACGATCTGGCATCAACAGTATTTCTTGTGGAGGAAACCTATTGGTGATGTACACCAGCAAAGCATCGGTCAATAACCAAAAGAACATCAAAGGAAGGTTGGTGGCTTTGGCATAGTTAGTAGCAGTTACATATTTCTCTACAGATACACACGGGCCACCCAATTTCATCATAAATTCAAAATCATCATTTCTGCGTTTGAACTCTGCAAAAGCAGTTGCATTAGTCAATGGATCTCTAACAATCCAATCCAACGGATACTTCGACTTATTCGACATTACAAAAAATTTCTTACTCTGCAAAAACAAGCGGACTTGCTCTTCCGCTTTCCGATCCGCTTCCGTTTCATACTCAATCATTATTATACCTGTGATGCTTTGGCCTCATTCAAAAATGCTTGTGAATCATTGCGTCTGCTTTCTGCAATGAGATTCTGCTGTTGAGCAATTGCCATTGCCTGTTGCATCTCCATAGCACGTTGCTGTTCAGCTTCTTGCTGTTGTGCTTCCTGTTCTCTTTCCATAGGTGTTTTAAAGACAGATGGGGAAACTTTAAGAATTTCTGCAGCAAGTTCTCCGATTCGATTAAATGCAAATCCCTGCAGAATTTGTGGATCAATCTGAGCAAACGGAACCATAAACTGAACTAGCTGATTGATGGAAGCCAGTTCTCCGCTACGTTGTGAAACCGCAACCGGATTGCTGTACACTACTTTTACATCTGAATTGATTAGCTCAGATGGTGCTGGTGGCAATTGCCCGTTACGAATCAACATCGAAAGTGTTCGGATGACCAATGGCCCCAACAGTTCGCTTTCCTGTCTAGCTACAATTGGCCCCAAGATTTGCAACCTATCTCTCTGTCTTGCCGCAATTTCCGTTGCACTGAATCGCAAAATATCCCCATCCGGTGCTATGTTTGCTGGCAATTCCAATAAGTCTAAAAAGAAAGAACGTTCAATCGATTGACGAACCATTCCTATTTTCTGTTCTGATAAATCAATTCTGCCATTTGTCTGCAATGGCGTGATACGATCTTGCGGCCCTAATCCTGCTCTGAAGTAATTTAACCCTCCGGGCGTAGTACGAACGGGAGAAAGGAACCCATCGTCTGGCACAAGCAATGGTGGATCGACCATTTTTTGTAGTGCAATCAGTCCTACTCTTTCCATTTCGTTAATCATTCGAACATCTGGCAAACTTTCTGTGCCACAACCTCTGCCGTATACTTCCTGTGAGTTCTTATGCCATCGACTGCATACAAATGGGAACTCATCAAAACCACCTTTCTTCAATAGGTGATTGCTTTCTTTCTCTATATAATACGATGCATAGGGTTTGGAATTCTTGGTGCGTCCTTTACTGTTGCGTGGTTTCACCACATGCATGATCTCAAACACACGAAACGGTTCCTTCTCTGCCGCTTTGCGAATGCCATCGGATACACTGTCAAACGTGGAAACAATCGATCTTGCCGTATCAAAATATGTTCGATACACCGCATCAATCTTACCGTGTTTGTCTTCTGCTAAACAGCAATCTCCTAAGAAGTACGATCTGAATTGTGCGCCTTCATTTTCATCGTAGTACACGAACAGGACTCCTGTCCCAAACGTAACCAAATCAATGTAGTATTCGTGTATGGCACTATGAAAATTAGATCGTGGAGAATTGAACACATTGGAAGTAATGCGTGTTGCTTCTTCCAGCCATAGTTTTGTGTCCCGATCTCTCATGATTTGTGGATCTTCTGTTTCCAATCCAAACCACGGAACCGTATTGCTGGTCAATGTGTTGTGCAATCCACTAGCAGCACGTACTACGGCACGAACAGCAGTAGACTCATAGATTCGACTTCTTCTTTGCTCTCCACTTGCACGATTCCGATTTGTGAAATCTGCTCTACGTGGAATCATTAATTCGGCAATGTCCTGCCACATCGTTTCCCAATTGCCACGATCTCCTTTGAGTGCTTCGTATTCAGCAGTTAGTTCATGTGCAATATTCATAAGGCATATGTCCTACGATTGGCAGTATCTGCTGTACCCGTTAGTATGGTGTCTTCTCTTCCATATCTGTTTAATAACAACCTGCGGATTCTTCTCATTTTTTCTTCTTCTGTCATCTGATCGTCTTTTGCTGTTCCATCTTCTACTGTAGTGAACGGATCTTTCATTGTAGATTCATCTTCTGGAGTCAATCCGGAATCAACATCTGCAGCAAGATCATCCATTGATGGTTCTTCCGGAACTTTACCTGTCAGCAAATCGTAGACATCTCCTAATGCATCAGAAGTATTATTTGCTAGTGTAGTAGCTAGTGCTGCTCCTTTTTCTGTTTCCTTTGTAATTCCAGAAGCGTTTGCTTCATACCAACTTGTTGTATCCGCTGCAGCACCTTCAACTGAAGTGGTTACTTCATTAGCCCATTTTTCCAACGTAGGATTGCTGCCTAAGTTATTTCTATCTGCAATATCTACTGCTCTTTCCTGCAAATCTCCCGTATTGACAATAACTGCATTCTGAATCCCTTTGCCAGTATTTACGGATTCTCTTTGAATGTCTGTTGCTGTTTGAGTAACTGCTTTTTGGATTTTACCACCGTCTACAGATGGATCGTATCGGGAACCAAATAGATTTTGATTAATGTTCTGACCCAATTCTGCGCCTACTGCTGCACCTCCAATTCCACCATATGGGCCAGCAAGTGCCAATCCTGCTGCAGATCCAACTGCTGCTGTACTCCACACTACTGCACCTTTGACAAAAGGACTAAAGTCTTGATCAGTATTTAATTTGATTTGATTGTAGTTCGGAGAACCTAAATCGATTTTTTTAAAATTTTCAATTTCTGCACTAATGCCAGAAACGTTTGTTTTAACTTTGTTTTCAAATCGTTTGTATTCTTCAGAAAACCAACTCATAAAATTCCTTATAAATTATCTTGCTGCTCCAGCACGTTTGGAACCGCTAGTTAGTATTGTCTGTCTGCTATTAACACGCACTGATGATTTTCTAGGATCTAGATCAATATTCACACTTCTCTGCAATCGATCAATCTCTTCCTGCATTCCACTCAATCCTGCTATAGATGCAGTGTACTTCGATTTCAAATCTTCCAGTGTTGGCCCATACGCTTCGTACTGTGCTTTTAGCTCGTCAAACTTATCTCTAGCAGCAATGTATTTTGTTTTCTGTGAATCAGTGCGACTCGTAACGTATCCCGTATCAGTTGCTATTTTTTCATACGCACTTTTGGCAGGATTGTATTCATTGCTGATAAACGTATCGTAGGCTTCCTGCTGAGATTTGACATTAGTGTTGTAGTAATCGGTAGTCAATTCTCTTTGTGTATTTAAAACAGATACATAATCTTGTACAGCCTTTGCTTCTGCGGTAGTAGCCAGATCTGCTTGTGACGTAGCATAGTCTGATTTAGAAGTTGCTACAAAGTCTTGATAGGCTTTGAGTTGTGAGGCTGATGCTGTATCTGCATAGGATTGTTTAGATGTAGACAGAAAATCTTCGTATGCTGTTTTTGCTGGATCAAGTGTATTGCTAATATAAGTATTTACCGGATCAAAAGCTTTTGCATATTCTGCTCTTTGGGTTTCGCCAGTAGTTTGATACATACTCAGTGATCCTTCTGTAGGATCTAAAATCTTCTGAATAGATTTGTATTCTTGATCCAGCCAATATTTATTTACATAAGAAGGCAATCCAAATTGTTGAGCATCTCCACTAGCAAAAGTTTCACTGTAAAAATTATAATCTTTTATTCTTTTTTCTACTGCAAACTTGTGTGAGACATCAAAGTAATCTGGTGCTTGATTGATGTTGTACGTTTTTCCATCAATCTTGTATTCAAACTGTTCTCCCCCTAAATACTTTGCTTCATCTGCTATTTGAATTATACCAGTGTAGGGATTAAACACTGTGTTTTTTTGAACCCACATATTGTCTTTGTATTTGCTGACTACGTCCGACTGCATCTTTGTTGCTGTTTCAAATTTGGTTTCGTAGTCTTTAGACAAAGCAGTTGCCTGAGTATCATAACTTTCTGCTGCTGTATCAAATGCTGTATTGTAAGCAGTAGCTAGTCCACTAGCTTGTGTGTCGTATTCTTTGGTTGCTGCAGTGTATGCTGTGCTTTTGGCTGAAGTCAGTGCTGCTTCTCTGGTAGCATATTCTGCTTCATACGGATCCAGATTGGTTTTCTTGTAATTGACATAGCCTTCATTTGCAGTAGTGACGTTCTTGGCTAATCCTTCTCCTTTTGTTACTGCTGCATCAAAAGCAGATTTTTCTGTAGCTACCCGTTGATCATATTCTGACTTTGCTTTGTTAAATGCAGTCTTGTACGTGTTGTACGCATCATCTACTACGGGCTGATAGGCTTTTGCTCTGTCATATGCTGGCTGATAATTTTCTTTCAGATACTTGTTGTACGATTGCAGGTATCTATTGCCAGTAGTGGACTCCGTCCGGTAACGTGCTTTCTGATTCCGCAATTGTGTTAGAAGGCTTGCCATACTTCCAATACTCAAATGGATTGTGTTGCGAATCCACTAAAGAACCTATGGCATGTTCTGCTCGTGGCCGCCAATTGTTGATCGTTGCATATCTCAATGACTGTACTGCATATCTGGTTGCACTCATCAAATCATCATTCTTCCTAACTACCTTTCCTTCTTTTCGATGATAGACACGAAACTCTTTGAACCATTCCTGCAAATGAGAAAACACCCTTAATCGTCCTGTTTCAAATCGTGTCATCATTGCCATCAATCCTGCTTCCACACTGATGCCCCCTTCCGGATTCTGAAAGTGTGATCCCACAAAGTTTACACCAGCTTTGCGATACTGCTCCGCTAACGATATTCCGCTTCCTTTGTCATGTTGTGATCCATCATGGGGCCACACTACGGGAATCCAATTGCCTCTCAACCGTATTGCTTCTGCATGTTGCAGCATTCCCGAACCCGATTGACAATAGATATCATAAACATACACCGTATCGGTATCCCGATCCCAACTGAGCCACACCACAGCAGTTGGATGGTCAAATCCAAAATCAATTCCAGCTAGTTTGGGCCAATGATCTGGTAGAGCAAACGCATCCACTGCAAAAGAATCTTCTGCAATTGGAAACACTTGACCACTTCCCAATACGGGAATTCCTTTGGATCTCATCTGTCTTTCGTGCATTGGCAATGCTGCCAAGATTTCTTCTTTTACTTCTTCCGATAGATGTGGCGCATCATCCCAACTAGCTGTAACTAATGCTTGTCCCTTCTTCCTTTCATTCAAGAAGTTCTGAACAACTCCAGTAACTCCACGTTCCGGTGTAAATGTTAAGTAAACAGGGCCACCCGTTTTGAGTGATGCCCGTAAGGACTGTGAATAAATATCTTGTGGTGGTTCTTCATCTAACCAAATTACATCAACCGCAACTCCCATCCACGCAGCTGCACCTGAATCATAACTCTTAAACATTAAGCGTGAGTTTTCACCACTGACATGTTTGACCAATGCCATTCCAATTCCGTTAGGTACTCCGGGGTTTCGCTCTGTATTGATAATCAAATGCTTTGGAATGGCTCCGGTTCCTAATTTTTCCGGATCTCCTGCTAATCCTAATAGTTCTGTCTGTACAATATCTCTGGTTGCATAATGCGACTGTCCTGCTGCCCACGCTTGAATGGCTCTGTCAAACCTCCAACCATTCCACCACTCTGGATACAATCCTGTTAAATGATACGAAAGTTCTGCTGCACCACAGAATGTCTTGCCTGTCTTGTTTCCAGCCATCAAGCAACGTTGTCTGGCTAAGTCTCCATAATCATCTCGACTAGAATGAAACGTACTTTGAAACTCATACGGAACATACAAGCTCAACTGATTGTACTTTGCTGCTTGCTCGTATTCCTTCTGTAGTTTGAGTACTTCTTCAATCTGCATTGGTTTCCAAATACAATCTTGATCCGGTTGGGCCACTCTGATTCAAATACTTTCCGTTATACGGATTCCTGCATTCATTGGTCATCTTGTAAAATACCAACTGACAGATCCGTACTCCTGCCAGCAATTCAATCGAATAGTACGTTTGGTTGTGCAACTCCAACGTGATCTGGCCTTCAAAACCAGCATCAATATAGCCAGCATTCTGTACTTGAATGCCTAACCTGCCTACACTACTGCGTCCTGCAACGGATGCTGCCAAGTATTTCGGGATCCTGACCTTCTCCTTCGTAGTCGCCAATACAAACTCTGATGGCTTTAATAAATACTGCTCCTTCTCAATCCTCTGATAGTGCAGTGAATCTGTCATCTTCAACGTATAGTACAATGAAGAAGGCCCATACTTCTGTGGTTTCGGCCTCAAGAACACACTATCCAACGTCAGATCCACACTAGATGGGCCAATCCTTACATTTTCCGGTAAGTACCCTAACTTTACCAATTCCCACAAATCCTCATCATTCAGTATCATCCTTCTCCTTACTTGGTTCTACCGTTTCCCAATACCTCTGCCAACATCGATCATACTGCTTACATACCCATCCGTAGGGACACGTATCACAAGAAACAAAGTCCTTACGAAAACGTGCCACTACTCCATCTATTACTTTTTTGTTTTTAGGCATTTGCCCATCATTCTACATTTGGTAGGCGTAGGACACGAACCACATACTTGAAACTTCTTTTCTGCCATTTTCCTAACTCCATTAAATGTCAGCTAACTGTCTTACTGTCACTGTGACAATAAGCTAATCTAAGCGCACCTTCTGTTCAACGAAACATTATCGGTTTGATCTCACTACTCCGAAACAGACTTGCCCTTTAACCCAATTCACGTGGATTTAAGGATTGGGCATCTTTACGATGTGCTGCCTACCTGCGTTTCTTAGCAGCAAATAGTTCAATCTTTCACGCTTATTCTCTTTAGGCTTTTGACCATTGACCATCTTCTATCTCCGGTTTGCTGCCTAATCCTAATAACTTCTCCGCTAAGTCATCCCCTAACTTCTTTCTTGCTTCTGCTTCAATCTCTTTCGGATCTCTCCTAATCACTTCCTGCTTGATATCTACTTCTGATTTCGGTTTGAATCCTGCCCGATCCAATAAATCCTTTGTCGCTACAAACCGCACATGTTCATTCTCTGCAGCAAATGCTAAGTCCACCATATTCTGTAATGCTTGTACGGCAACCTCCCCTAAATTTGCTCGTACTTGCTTTTCAATATCCTCTTGATGCTGCCTATTGAATTCCCTAACTGCCGTTACTGATACTCCTGCAACTTGTGCTACTTCCTTTTTCGATACCTTTCCTGCCATTCCCTGCAATAACACAGAAGCTACTGCATCATTCTCTAAACTCTTTTTCTTTGGCTGAATCTTAATATCCCTTTGCACTACTTTCGGCATAACTCTCCGTAATGATCACTCATTATTGATCAACCGTACATAAAATCAATCATAAAAAATCTCTCCGGATGGGGGAAGGGGATGACCTCACTCGATTCGATAGCCAATTTTTAAGGCCGGTCGGTGATATTCAAATATTTAAAAATCAGAATATTGGATATTCAAATAAATACTACAGCACCGATTACAGTCTAAACGCATCATGAATTAAATCATAAAAGGATATTTTTCAGAGATGTGTTCGTTATGATAACATTATCGAACATATAACCAAATGAATGGTATTAACGTCAGACAATAATGTGCTGGTGTTGTTCAATGACTGAACAACTGAGCGAGATTCAGAACATCACCAAAACAACAAAACACAAAAACAAAAATAATCGATCAATGATCAAAAAATAAATTGACAGGTTGAGATATTGTCAATATGTTTTTGGGTATGATCAATTCAGATCATGATGAGAATAACTATATATATAAGGTGATGAAATGATACTAGAAGGTAATGATATCAAGATCTACGGTTTGGTTGTACTGCGTCAGCAACTCAAATCAGAGATCAGAGGATTAAAATTCAGATTTAGTGCTTATGCATTCATAAAAAAGAAATATGGAATGAAAGGCAACAGGCAAAAAGTTTACGATCAATTCAGTGATTTCGTAGAAAAAGCAATCTATGAAAATGAAGGTGGAAAACTATCAAGATCACTAACGTATGGAATCAAAGGGGAAGCATGAAAAAGTTCAAAGTATTTTTCAGCAAAAGCGGATTGATCCACCGAACAGGTGCAGATCACAGATATGGGTCATGCGATAACATTCAAAAATTCTTTGTTCCAATCAAAAACAATATTGGAGATTACAAGTTTTGCAAAAACTGTTTGAAAGACCAAACAGTACAGCAAAAGGTTGTAAAACTGTTGAATGCTAAGATCAGATTACAATCTTCAAACAGTATACGAAGCGGAAACAAAGTTCATTTTGAGGAGGTATTGTGAAAGCAGAATATCAACTAATCGATACCTATTGCAGGTGCATCCAAACAGAAGCAATCAGCAAGCAAGCGTCTGTGCAATTTTACTACGCATTAGACCATAGCAAAATTCTAACAAATCATGATTATGCACTGCCAGCAGAATTGATGGAATCAGTGATCAGTGATTTAAGAGAATATGGCAGGGATTACAGCCTATTTAATGTGAATCTAAGCAAGTATTTCACTTGCTATGCTTACACAATCGATATGCCTTTTGGTCTTTTGCTACCATTGTCTGCAGTAGGCTTTGAGATACTGAATACCATTAAATATTTCGATTAATTGTTAACACATCAAATAGCATTCTTAGGGGTGCTATTGCATGTGGAAGCAATGAAGCTTTCACAGTAGGCAATCAGCCTACAAATTAAATAATCACTTAATTAGGTGATAATATGAGCAAGCCAATCAGAATCGCAGCAACCTTCCATCTATCAGCACAAGATCAAATCGGTCTACAGATTAGATTCAAGCAAACCGGCTGGCGAGACACCGCAAGTGCTTTCAGAGAGTATCTAGAAAAAGCAGGAAACGAACTAATAAAAGAAACTACTTCAGAAGTATTTTCTAAGGTTTCGTTTTTTGCTGTTGATCAAACTGAAACAGAAGAAACAGAGGAGGAAACAACAGAAGAGATTGTGCCAGTAAGAAAAATTGATTTGCGTAAACCATCCGATAAAGGGAAAGCAGCATGATTATTTAAAATAATCAGATCCAATGGAGCCCAACAGGTTTTTGCTTGTTGGGTTTTTTTATTATCTAATTTTGTCAGAAAAAGGTATCTATCATGAAATTACATCTAATAAGCAATAATAATCATAAGGTCATGAAGTCAATTATCAATGACACAAAAGACCGTATTTATTATTCGTTAATGTTAGCACCAGCCAGTACTAGTGGCTTTAATGTTTGCAGTGCAAGTGGAGATTGTGAAAAGTTTTGCGTTTCATTTACCGGAAAAGGTGGAATTCCAACAGTACAGAAAGCAAGAATAAGAAAAACTCTATTGTTTATGAATGATAGAGCGACTTTCTTTGAGCTACTAGAAAATGATATTTGTCAACTTGCTGAATATGCCCATCAGAACCGTAAACAACTTGTAATAAGACTGAATACATTTTCAGATCTTGCTTTCGAGTTGATCAAACCTGAGCTTTTCAAATCTTTTCACGATGTGCTTTTTATCGATTACACAAAACGAAAAGATCGGATCCTTAGATATATCAGGGGATTATTTCCAAAAAATTATTTCTTAGCATATTCACACAATGAGAAATCAGAAGATTTTTCTATGTATGCACTTCAAAACGGAGTGAATGTTTCTTTTGTTGTTCGTAGACCAAAACAGATCCCATTGAAGATTGAAGGCTTTCAAGTAACGGATGCAGATTATTCAGACAGTTGGATCATTGATAATATTGGCACTATCGGAGTCTTGAAAGCAAAAGGGAAGCTAATCAATGCGGATTCACCTTTTGTCTTAGATTCATTTGATCAAATAAATGCCCAATTATCTTTCGAGATGTTGTCCTATGCTATTTGATCAAGCACTCCAAAAAAGACTGATCAAGATTGAAACAGTCAAAAATAATTTGTTGGTGACGTTACCCAACAAACAAACATTATTGATTGATCCATTGCAGATACCATCAATGAAAAGATCATTGAAGCTACTTTATGGTCAATTCTATTTAGAATTTGGTGATGATGTGAATGCGTTCAATCAATATCTAAATAATAAATAATTCATTCGGAGTGCGTGAAAACGCACTCTTTTTCTGTTACTTTTGAAACAGTAAAACAATTAATTCAGATTATTCAAATTTATCGAATGTATATCGTGATAATCAAATATCAAATATTTAAATGTTTACTGATTTGAATATCGCAAAAACAAAATGTTCCGGAATGCCCGATTGTTATGTTTTTTGCAGATCCGCTGATGACTGCCGTTACAAAATGCCGCTGATGACTGCCAATTTTACTATTAGGGAATACAATGTACTCACAGAAAGAAAATAACTGTCTTTTGAATATGGATGATGCTTTGTGGTTTGGTGACAAAACGATGGGTAAATGGTTTTTGGATATCCGAACCCAATTAGGTTATACGCAAAAGGAATTTTCAGAGATATTGGGCTACACCGTTTTTGAAATCTCACGATTTGAAAACGATGTACGCAAGATTCCCAAATGTACACGTGTTTGCGTGATGATGATGTTCATCTGTTTTCAGAAAGGAGATTTAGTCATGCAGAAGCTGGTCAGTTCACCACGTATCCACAAAGCTTTGCAGCAAGTAGTCACAGCAAAACTGAGAGTAGGGAATAGTAATAATTAATATATATATTATATAATACGGTATAACTTTCCGAAAATGCTCTCAAAATGGCCCAAAAAAGCCCATTTTTGCGCTTATTGTCAGCTAAGTGTCAGTAAGTGTCAGAGTCACTCTGACAATAAGGATTTTCCTTAATCATTTTAGTAGTTTACAAGCCACTATTTACTCTGACATTTAGCTGACAGATACCCAACCCTTACTGCTCCTTTTGTTATTTTGTACAATCGTTTCAGTGATTTGACCCGTTTCTGCCAGTTGTGCCAACAGATCATTTCTATACTTCACAGGCAGATCCGTAGTGCATCGAGAGAGATCACGATTACTGATTCCACCATCTGAATCCTTAATCTTTGTCAACAGTCTCAGCATATGCCGTTCATGATTGGTTGAACCCAAATACAACTGAGCATTTTTGCTAGACTCTTCGCATAAGGCGTCTACAAGCCTCACTGTCCATTCTAAATGGTCTAACCCTATAGATGATATCCCCCCACTAGAAAGTCCTGCTGACGAAAGAATTAAGCACACTTTGCGACACATGTCATTTGCACGTTTCCATAAGTCACGTGCTTTGTTGCTTTGATCCGTACTTTTTTCTTTCCATTTCTTCATTGCCTCCAATAAACATTCACGTGCTGACTTTTCTATTGGAATCGTAATCGGTTGCGGCACAGAGGCATCTGCACCTACGGGAATGCGTGGCAATGCATAAAGATCTGCTATTCTCTGCTTAATGAATTTAGGAATCTCTACTTCCGATACTTCTTGCTCTAACGGTTGCTCTTCATCATTCTGAAACACAAAGAATCGATTCAGAAAACCATTGCTTACCAAATCACTATTCATCATAGGCCAGAACTGTTCTGGTGTTGTTGTGGCATACAAGCACACATGTGGCTGAATAATGATTTGTCTCTGCGTTTCCTTATTGGTTTTTGTCCAGCCACCACGATAGGTTCCATCTGCTAATCCATACAACTTCATCAGTATTTCCAATATCCCACTGACATACGGTGATGAATTGGCAGACTGTGTACGTTTGATGAACTTTCCGAATTCATCCAGCAAGTACAATAGTTGCGGCTGATGGGCTAGCTGATCCACTACACCTACGTCACTACTGATATCATCTCCTGCGATCAATCGATCACAACCAGCTACCGATAGACATCTGTCGATCATTCTACGTGGATGTTCTTTTCCAGTGGCTGTTGGGCCAATTACTAAACAATAGATATTGGGACGCATTCCCGATTCTGTTTTGACTCTCTGGCCCAATACCGTTCCACACGTAACCAATGACGCAGCAAGTGAATACAATGGTTGCCGCTTATATCCTGTTTCACAAATAAACTGCGCCAACTCACCTACAAAACCAGAAGGATAGGTAATGGGTTGTTTCGTTTTCTTAGTAATTTTGTTTAGTAAGGGAGGATCTTCTGAGGTAGGTAGTGGAGGAGGTTGTACTCCTGCTCTCTTTAGGAAGGCGATTGCTCGTTCATCACGCAAATGGTTACTAAGCATCTAGAGTTCTCCTTATCGACTTCTTGTCTGCGTACAATCAACTCATCAATTTGATTATCATTTAAGTAAACGGTTCCTTCTAGGGAATCCAAACAAGCTTTGATTCTGTTATCTATGTCATATTTACGGTACGAATCCGCATACAAATCAATCGTAACCGATAGTCTTTCAGTTAAGGGAAGGGAAGACTGAAAAGAACTGAATTTAAGTAAGTCCGCTTTCATCTCACTTATCATTGAGTCCTTAAATTGTCTCCCCTTTGTAGATAAGTGAACAACCTTAGACTTAAAATTAGTCCGATAGTAGTTGTTCACACTTGGAGGAAAAGGAAGTGTCAGTACAAGCTTAGTAAGGCTGATCGTCATCTCCTGCAGAAGATAATTCTGATTTGTACTTCTTTATCTTTGGTTGTGTTCCATATTCTGATGAATACTCATGCACTACCTGCACTACACATGCTCGACTAAGAAGCTGATCTGTATCGGTGAACTCTCCTTCTACTTTACAAGATTTTGCTATTCTTACTAGCTTTTGCTCGTTCATCTGTACTATTTCTGGATTAGCGTGACCACAAATTAAACGATCTACAATCATTTGACCTTCATCGTTTGTCATGGTGATAACCCACATCCATCCACCACTCTTCGTAGACTTTTGCTCTACTCTTTGTATCGCAACCACTGATTCACCAGCAGGAAACACATCGCTTTCTGCTACTTTCTCCATATCTATCGTGTAACCTAATTCCATTTCAATTCTCCAATGCGTATAAAATAAATTTCAGAAAAACTCAGAAATTTCTGAAAATTTCCGAAAAGAGGGGAGTAAGGCATCTTAGATTCATTTGGCATAAAGAAGGCAATGCCGATAGGTAATGAATCGTATTGATTTACCAGCACATGAAATGGGACTTTTTTAAGGGAGGTGATGTCCCTCTGGCTTGACCTTACTCGTAATCGTTATGTGTTCACCTATATTTGCGATTCTCTTTCATCTGCTCTGTTGCAATCTCTCTCTGTCTGCAACCGCATGACTGTGATGTACCATTACGGAGTGTGTAGGCTATGATTCTGCCCCGAAAACCACACTCACATTTACACCAGTAATAGATGTGTCCCCATTCATTAATGGAGTCACTTCTTTCTATGACTGTCCATCTTCCGAACTTCTTTCCGGAAAGATTCTCCCATCTCCGTTTTGCTTTCATACGACATCCGGATTATCTAATACGCCTACCAATGCTTTGGCTTTACTCAACTCATCCCGATACGTTAAGTAATTCAATTCACAACTACGTGGCAACGGATAACGTGACTTCGCCACGTGTCGATCTGTAGGCTGAAAATACAGTATTCGTTTTTCTTTACCTACCTGCCGATTTCTCGTTTGACCAAATCCTTTGTCTTCCTGCACCACACCACCGGATTGGATATGTGCAAACATAACAATATCCACATACTCTTTAATAATGTTGGCAGGTTTTTGATGCACGGCAATATCATATATTTCAGTAGTATATCCAGTTTCCGGATCATCAACCGGATTCTTCTTACTGTGTGAGACAAACGTAATCCCAAAACCTTTATTTTTGGCTTTATCGAATAACGCAATCTGCTTACGAATGATATCCGCCACTTGTTGTTGTCCCGATCCCCATTGAAAGTCTGTAATGCTCTTCTTGTTATGCTTTTCACAGAGATACCTTTCGATTTTGGAAATGTACCAATCCAGTGAGTCGATGACAATTCGATCATACTTTGCTGCAATGGATTCATCATTAATTACAGCTTCCAATGTCTCACTACAGTCAATGAAGGAAGCTTCATATAAATTAATACGATCAATCGGCAGTAAGTGCGTACTGTTTTCAAAGTCTAAAACTAGTGTGCGTACTGTTTCCGGTGTCTTGATCAGACCAACTTTCGGATCAAAGCCAATACGACATGCAATGGTGCTTTTACCAGTACCGGATGCACCATAGATCAAAATAGTTTCATTGTCTGATCTGATTCCACTTTCTATATCAATCTTTGCTTTAGCCATTTCTTTTCTCCTTTTGCATCTCATCACATTTGTCTAGTGCAAAATACATTAGACAGTTCGCTAACTCGTAAAACTCATTCTTGATAGCTATCTGAGCCAGATCGAAAGTATAAGCCAACTCCTGCGTAATAAGAGGATTGTTCTTGATCATCCTCTCCGGTAACAGAGGAGGTATGTAGGTTGGCAAACTTTGTGTTGTAGCCTTCTGCGAATCGGCTAGCGAACTTAGTGACTCTTCCACCATTTTTGAGATACTCATTGATTTCCTCACTGAAATTAGTTTCTCCCTCAATTGATCGTAGCTTCTTTAATGGGATCGATTTATTGACAGATGCCATCAGCTTCTCACAACGTTTGGCAATCTGCCGATCAGCCTTATTGTTATGATCGCTCACAGAATCTCCATGATTCCTTCGTGGTATCCCTTACAGACCAGTTCTCCATCGATGAAACGCTTATATAGATCAATGGAACGATTGATCATGTCTTGTGCTTGATCCAATAATTCATCTGATAGAGAATAAAGTGCGGTGTTGTACGGAGGATGGTTTTCGACTGCAGCAAAAATAAAGGTAGGTAGTGTGCCGTGAACAGCACGATAGCCGATACGATACCACTGAGCTTGCAGATGATATAAATAACGGAGTGCGGATGATCTGAATCCTCTGATAGATGCATCTTGGCAAGTTTTCAGATCTGTAATGACATGCTCTTTCTTCTTAGAGTAATCCAATCGTGCTTTGGATTTAATCCCCTCATGATTCCAAAGAATCACTTCTTCTACGTCTGCATTCTTCAGAAATTTCCAGAAATCCGGATTGGATAAAATGGCATTCCCCATTTCGACTACATCTTTGTAGTCTGCTTCTGAGAGAATCTTCAGATGTGAATTCTCACGCATGAACTGATCAAGTATTTCCTTTCCAGCTTTCGTGCGCTTATCAACCGTGGGAGTGTAGGTGTAGAAGTTCTCAAAATCTCTTCCAGCAAACTTGTGTTCTACAAAATCATGCAGTGCTACACCTTTCATCATTGGCGCAGTTTGTTCTGTGTCTTGACACAAATAATGGTTGAGACTCTTACTTAGCTTCTTTAGGCTACTAGCGTTCATAGCATCAAGATCTGCATACTCATCAAAAGACATGGAAGCTTTTCTTACTTGATGCGGAGTATGTTTGATCACTTCACCTAACGGAATTACGTGTGGTGATCGATCAGTTACTTGTATACTTTGAATCTCTCCTTTCTGAATCATCTTCCGTAACTGATCCACACTTAGGTTCAGCATTTCTGCTGCCTGTGAACTACTAAGCAGGTTCGCATTTTGCATACTGGTGTCCTTATTGATCATAATTAACAGTTAACCGTTAACTGTATGTGATCGATTATCCTCAATCATTGTTCAAATTCAAGAGGTTTTTTCTATTATGGTGAAATTACTTGATCGATTTAAATATGTGCTGAAAAATCAGAAGGTTACGCAACACAATTTAGCCGATTCAATTGGATGGGATCGATCAAAAGTTCAAAGAATACTGAATGGTAGGCAACCAGACTCCGTACATGAGCTATTGGAACTCGCTCAATCAGTGATCGATTTTGATTATGAGTGGGTATTAAAAGGCAATGCAGATGAATTGCAGGAAATGAAATTTAAGGTAGGAGCAGGGGAAGGAGTGAAAACCCACATCACTATTGACATTGAAGGAATTATCTCACTAACCATTAAGGGGAGGATGATAGCTGATGCAATCTAATCAAGACACTGTGGCCCAATTCTTGAAATCTATTATTATATATAGATCTGATCGAACATATTCGACTTATCGTAATCATCTTAGACGTTGGACACATCTTTTTCCGGATCAACCGAAATCACTGACACGTGATCACTTTGATCAATTCATTGACCATCTCCGATCAGAATCATTATCCGATTCTTCAATCAATTCACACATCCGCACACTGAAAGCTTACCTGCACTATTGCCATAAGTATTTAGATTGGCCTAAGTATCATGTGCCAATGTTACGTGAAGTTAAAAAACTGCCTACGGTTTGGACAATTGATCAACTCAATCATATGCAGCATGAATTGAATCAACGGAATGCCAGATCTAAACGCTTTCGATGTTTGCGTAGAGCGCATTATATGCTGCGCTATACAGCTATGAGAGCAGGAGAGTTATTCCAGCTTAGATGGGATCAAATAGGGGATGGCATTCGATTAGAGAACTCACAAGAATGGCATACAAAAAACAGACAGGATGCTGTACTTCCAATTGCCAAACCACTACGTGAATTCTTAGACAGTGAGGATCATGAAGGAGAAGTAAACTATCTCAATTCTCATTTCAAAGAGATTAGTCACCTAACCTATTCAATGCGGAAATTTCAAAAAGAAATTGGAGTCAATGGGCCAAAACCATTACACGGTTATCGTGCATCGATTGCTACGGAACTGCTGTCCAGCAATCACAATCCGGTTCATGTGCAGCATTTGCTACGACATGAGAGACTGACCACCACGCAACTCTATCTCAATAGCAGTTATCTGCCACTGCAAGATTTAGTAGATGAAATTGGTAATTGTAACGAAAGGTGGCCAGAGCGGGAATCGAACCTGCGACACACGGATTTTCAGTCCTTACAATCAAAAATGGATCAGCTACTAGAACTTGTACAAATTAGTAACTCCAAACCGTAGGACGTAATCGCTTATCATCTGATAATAAATCATCGATGTGGATGTAGCGAGTGGCATGTGGGCCAGTACCTTTGATTCCTATTCCGGTCATGTTGTGTTTAAACGCTAGCCGAATCAATTCATGCATGTCTGAACCACTCACTAGTATGTCTGCTGCTCTACCCGTAGTATGTGGCCCATTGGGGCCAGTAGAACTGACAATGTCATTATATCCTTTGCAACGATAACCGGATGTGATTCTCATTGATTTCCCAAATTCATCACGAATCAATTGTAGTTTCTCAATGAATACATCTTTCATTTCATTGTTTCCACAACAGGAACAACGAAATTCATGCTCTTTAAAATTAACTGTTTCTTGCATTCTTAAATTTCTTATAGATTTTAATGCCTACCACTGCACTAGCTGGCGCACCAGTTGCCAGTAGAATTGCTTCCAATGCTCCGGTATTTAAAAGAATATCTGTGATCTCTGTAAATAAATCCATTAGGTACTCTCTACTACACCGGAACAGATTTTTGCGTATCGCTCACTAAAAGCTAGCCGATCCTTATCGGTCATAAGAATTAGCTCACCATAGGGATGATACTCACGAAATTGATCGATCACACATGAGCAGGAATGAATGGACATTTGCAGTGAAGTGGCTTGATCAAAACCACGCATCATATAAGAAGGCTTTAGATTCTCACTGCAGTTATAAACCCACTGCAAAAGAAATAATGTTTTGTAGTCTGGAGGATTTGCCCATACGGTTGAACTAACAAACAGCAAACCAAATAAAAGTTTTTTCATTTTTCTATCTTCGACTCCAGCTTTGATATTGCTGCAGTCATTTCTTGGAGTGTGCTATTTACATTACTCAAAACGTTTAGCAATTGAGTATGAGAATCTCTTTGTAATTCTGTCAACTTAGCGTGACTTTCTGCTAATCTGACATCGCTTTCTGTATCTTTAGCAATCCACATCTCTTCTCTAGCTTTGTGGGTGTCTGTCAGGTACTTGATGTACCAAAAACATGCACACAACGTCATTGTGACGCTACCTAAATTATTAGCTAATTCTATTAATGAAGTTGCGTCACCCATAATCATACTCTTAGTTAGAAGGCCACTGATTAATAATTGCGTTTCCTGTTACATTTCCTGCTTCATCTGTAGGTGTAGTAAACAAAGCAATAAATTCATCTAAGGTTGTACATCCAGTAATTGCTGATTCAATTGAATTGCATGCTGCTCTGACAGAAGCCCGATAATCAATTACTGATTGTGGTATTGCTTGAGAAGTCTCTACTTGCCGAACTGCATACCAATCTGTTGGCTTCAGTAAACTATTTGCTTGTTCTTTGGTTTTAGCAATCCACAGGTTTTTTAGTCCAGTTTGAATCATTTGATTGCCATCTTCATCCAATACCGGATTACCGTCCACATCTACTACGTTTACATCGTCTAAACTTTTTGGGTTATTTGCACTCCAATAAAAACGCTCATCGTACTGCTCTACTACTGGATCATCTATCCAAACCAATCCAATTGATGCTTTAAATTCAGGTGTCCAACGATTCCAGACAGAAGGATGTGTTACGCCAGAATCGTCAGTCCAAGAACGTCCAACGCTTATAGTTTTACTGTTATATTGCCACATAGTTAGTTCCTTAGTTATCTGGCGTTAGCGTATTTAAAAGGTTGTTCGGCAAATGCTGCGTAGATGTAGGTTCCAGAACTATTAGTAGATGAGTCCGATCTTTTAAGTTTAAAGCCGTTACTTAAAATATCTAAAGTGTCAGTGCTATCTACTCTTTCATCTCTAGAATCATTAGCATATATTTTCCTATCTACTAAGTTGTAAGGGCTTCTAGCTGAATCAAAAACGGCCCAATTTGCAGTTAGATCAGCTGACTTAACCATCACCCACGCAGGTTTAAATCCGGTATAAATAAAAGGCCCATCAGCAGATCCGTTACCTTCATACGAACCAAATGCGGAGTAGCCAGCAACGGAGTGCCAAGCATAACAAATATGATTATCATTCAATCTATTAACTACACCTCCATGTCCTATTGTAATAACAGAAGATGTAGGATTAGTGTTATTCCACCTGTGAATTGCGGTAGTACCAGAAGTATTATCATTTAAAGTTAAATATTTTGTTCCGCCTAATGTCTGATGATAAACGGCCCAATCCCTACCACCAGTATCATCAAGATTTTTACAGATAACAAATTCTGGAGCAGCATTTAGCCCATGTGGAATAGTGTTCCAATCTGTACTGTCTTCGGCTTCCCCAACGTATTTGATAATACTAAAACCTGCTTTTTGATTGATGCTCATTAGTGTTGGAGTAATTGTAGCACTTGCTGCACTAGCTAATGCACTACAACTGGTGTCATCTTGTGTGCCGCTAGTATTGATACGTTTAGCAGATCCAGTTGTTGATGTTGATCCACTTGGACTTCCTCCAGCACGAAAGCACCAAGCGACCATTTTCTGATTAGTAGAATTATAACTTGCTCCAGTACCATCTAAGTAAAATGATGAGCTATTTGGTGGGGTAGTAGATAAATGCGTATTCGATCCTTCAGGATCAGTTCTATCGGGAATAATTCTTTTATCCCAACCTCTAACCGAATCATGTACTACATGAGAATAAGCTCCATCTCTATTTTTAATCCAAATTAAATCAGCTTGGAATCCAACAGTTACATAACCATTATTGTAAGAACCACCATTAGTATTACCCGTCCAAGTCACAGCCTTAAAGTAATCCTCCAGCAGATCATCCACTGCTGGATCTATTGCTGGATCTGGCAGGTTTGCTGTGCATAATGCTAATGCGCCAGTTGGTGGTGAAAATGCGAACGTGCCGATACCGTTATCTGGTGTGTTAGAGCCTGCACCTGCATTTGTTGCAGCAGTTGAAAAAGTTGAACCTCCAAATAAATGATCTTGGCCGAAGTTAATGCAAGCACTACCACCAAGATCACTGCGATTAGAGATAACTGGACTTAACGTACCAGATAAATTACTAAACGAAGGACTTGTTTCTGTATCTGGATTACCAATAAAAGTTCCGTTTTTGCCAAACCAAATTTTTGATGCTGTAAAACATACTTGAACAATATCTCCGTTTGAAAAAGTAACACCACTTGAACTGAGCGTACTATTAACTAAATCACCATTATTTGAATTAGACTGAAAAAATATACCCCAGCCATTCGCATCTGATCCTAAATAATTTGTTGCTGTCCCAGACTGGTTCGATACCCCAACAACTTGTGCACCCGCTTTTTGTGCAATAACAAGCATTTCAAAATAATACTTATTAGTATCTGCAGGGTCTACTGCTAACGTTCCCCAATGATTTTCAGACTTTGCACTTATTTTTAGATTACCATCAGCTAAATTTTGCGTTCCTGCTCTTAGCGGATTCAACGTAGCAAAAGTATTCGTTGGCGAATCGGGGACAATGTCGTGTGAACTAATAGCCATATCAGTTTATCTTCCAGTGGTTTGTATTATGCGACTTATCCCTAAAAGCACTTACGTTACTGCTATTAACACTTAGTGTTTCTATGCCATCCTCAAATGTTAAGTGGAACCCATTCGTGCCGTAACTGTCTGTTGCAGTATCTCCATCTGATGCGGTAGCAGTTCCAGATCCTGCAGTGCTAAAAGCATTATAAGGTATCCAGACTCCGTTTTTAGACTCACCAAAGAAGTACGGATCTAGTGCTTGCCCGTCAATGAATTGGATGTTGGCTAGGTAGCCGTTGAAATAATAATATCCACTAGTTTGCCTTCCGATGTTATGCACAATATTTTGAACATTAACATTAGAATCTCCTGTCCAATTATTATAACTTGGGCTTAGTGATAAGTCTGATTCTCCATTCACATAACAAAATATGTTTCCAGAATTTTTGTCTAAAGATATTACTATATGATACCATGCTGATGTATCACGAAAAACACGATTCGTATTATCAATTCCTCCAAAAGCAGTTGCGCTTGAATTTGGTGAATAAATTACAAGTGTATCATTTGATGTAAATTGATATCTAAAATCATATGTACCCGTTCCAACAGAAAAAAATATTTCATAAGCGGAACCATACGCTGCCAAATTTCCCCTTTTTATCCATAAACTTAAAGTAAATACTTTTCTATCTCCTGTAGTTGTAGGAGTTCTACTCAAATAACTACTTACCCCATCAAATCTAAGCGACTGCTCAATTGGGAAGTCGTAGAATCCAGTATTACTTGTTATTTTTGCAGTTGAAGATACTAAACTCATATCAATTTAGTAGATATTGTTACCAGTACTTCTGTGCTACTAATGCAGTAATAACTCATCCAATACGTTCCTGCAGTAGCGAGTGTAGTCAAATCAGCAGTAGCAATTTTACAAGTGCTGTGTGCAGAAAAAGCAGTTGCACCTGTGTTAATAAAAACAATATTTCCACTTTGTCCTACCGCATTGGCATCTAATGTAAATGTCAACACAGGTGAACCTGTGGTAAACGTAACTTTGAAGTTGTTTGTGCCGATTCCAGCATTGGTTAAATTAAAAGTATTGGTGTCATTGCTTAATGTGGTTAGTGATCCACGAATATTGCCCGTAATCGTTTGATCATCTGATAAGGTAACAGCCGTATTTGCGATCTTTGTTGCAGCAATCGCTGCACTGCTATTAATATCTGCATCCACAATTGAATCATTAACAATCTTGGCAGATGTAATTGTACTGTCTGTAATGTCATTTGAAGTTAATGCAGCATTAGCAGGTGGTCTACCTATATAACTCATGAGGACTCCAATACGGATACAATAACATCTGCTGATGTTGCAGTGTCACTGGTGATTGTTAATTTGTCTGTTGTTTCCAGCACTACTTTTTGATCTCCACCAATCAACACAAGCGATGATCCGGTAGCAATTGGTGCTGCTTTTACCAAATAAACGGTTGCAGAAGCACTAGTATCAGTGATTTGAGCATCAATAGTAATCGTTGAACCTGTTCGGTTAGATACTGTACATCCAATCACAGTACTGGTGGTTGAACTAGGTGCAGTGTAAACATCAAAAGAAGATGTTCCAATAGAAGCACTGACTGCATTTTTAAAGACATTAGCCATAAGTTATCCTAAAGCAATTGCAAATGAAATAGCTTCATCCGTTACTCCTAAATTCTGTCTTGCGGTAGCGGCATTGGAAACATCTGACAGATTATTAACAGACAATAATGTACCAGATCCTGCAGCTACGCCCACTTCCCAACCTGTTCCGTTATAAACCTTTAACTGATTACTACTGCTATTATAAAACAAATCACCCACATCTAATGAAGTAGTAGGATCTGCAGATCCAATTCGATAACGGACTGCAAACGTATTGACATCAGTAATGTTGGTTGCCACTGTGCCGATATTTACAGTATCACCTGCTACGGTAGTAATGTCTGCACTGATTCCTGCGACCGTAGATACATTTGAACTGATGCCAGCAACTGTAGTCACATTACTGCTAATACCAGCTACTGTATTAATATTGGTACTGTTGGTGGCTACAGAAGTGACGTTAGCACCAATGCCAGCAACGGAGGTCACATCAGCAGTGATTGCTCCAACAGAACTTACGTCTGCACTAATAGAAGATACTAAACTTACTGCTGAACTAATTCCTGCAACCGTTGCGATTTCTGATGATACTCCTGCAACTGTACTGACATTGGCTGAAATTCCTGCAACGGTTGTGACGTTTCCAGAAATACCAGCTACTGTCGTCACATTTGCAGAAATACCTGCAACAGTAGAAACTTCACCAGAATCTGGAAATGAAATCCAAGTAGTTCCTCCTAGATCATAAACCTTCATCACATTACTGGTGCTATTAAAATACAAAGCACCGTCTAGTAAATTATTATTATCATTATCCAATGTAGGATCAGAAGACTTTGCTCCTAAGTACCTATCATCAAAACTATCATATGCAGCGACTGCATTGGTTTCTGCAGTTTGTGCATCATCTCTTGCCGATTCTGCTGCTGTTTTGGCAGCTTCTGCAGCAATTTGTGCTGAGCTTGCTCCTACCGCATCAATCAATAAACTGAATTTTGCTGTGTTTTGCAGGATGGTATAATCTGTATTTTCACTGGTGGTCACCGCACCTATGCAGAAATAAACATTATCTTCAATTGCTGCATTAGTGTTATTTGCCTTTACAATATCACGGGCGTTGTAGGCAATTCCTGCTTGATAATCTCCACGAAAGACTCCGATCTCTTGTGATACAGTAAATGCTCCGTTAGCATCAAAAGATAACAACTTGCCAGCACGTGTTGCTGTATCCAAATTGATGATTGGGTTGTTGCTTCCTGTCAGTGTTTCATCAAATCGAACAGAACGTTCTACTCTTTCCTTTAACTGCAATACAGAATACGTTAGTTTGTCAAAGTTCCCCTCTAGAGTTTCTGCATCTAAAGCATCATTGTTTTGATAATCAGTTTCTTGCAGATAATCGGTCTGACGTAGGATTGTTATAGATGCCGCATTTGCAGGTGCACTATTAAAGGTAACTGTTCCATTCTGTCCGGATGCTGGAGCAATAGTGTAATTGCTGGTTGATTGCTCTGCACCATCAATAAATACTTTTACTTGTCCGGTTGTCTGATAAGGAAACTGAAACGTAAAATCGACAACACTACCATTCCCAATAGATTGGTTTTGGTTAATAGCAGTTGATACAGTCATAGTCCTGCTCCATACGGTACAACCTCTGATGGTCGTAACCAAAAATCTTGTTTATTTGTTTTCTTTAAACGCTTTTCCATTCTACGATTAGCACCGGGATTTAATAACTCTCTCATATATCCATCGACAATATAATCCATTCCCCAACGTAGTGCAAAATGATTTCCGTAAGGAACGTGATTACTGACTGCATTCCACATCTGTTCTGGGATTTCTTTAAAATCTCCATCTTTAAATAAAAATTCACCAATAGCTGGTAAGATCTCTCCAATATCTTGTGCAGATGAACCTACTGGCCCTAGTACAAATTCACCTACACTGTTTCCGTATTTACGCCAATCTTTACCGATAACATCTCCAGCGATACCACCAATTCCACTTTGTAGTATTCCAATCAGTGCAGCTTCTGCTAATTCTTCTTTGGTTTCTGGTATGAACGGTTCTCTACCAGCCATCATGCTTTTTATGTTGTAGACTCCGTATCCAATGCCAACCATTGGCAGTAAGTGCAATACGGATGGCAATCCCATTTGCTGAATTCTGGGAAACTGATGCATGACCATTGTCAGAGCAAAAGAACGGAACATCCAAAAAAGTTTTGAGGCCATAGCTGCAGGAGTCCCATTGACTGAGCCATCCTTACTACCAAAGAATCTAGCCATAAATGCATACTCTTTTGCAGTAGGTGCTAACACGGCAGATGTGTTCTCACCTAACAGCATAAAGCGCACTTTGTCTGATAGCTCATTTAGTTCTTTTGCTGACTTTCCGGTAAGATTGTTTTGAATAACAAAATCTTTAATAGCTTCCGGACTAATTAGGTCTGCATCACCATACTTGTGTGGAGTTACGTTTCTCAGTAAATCAAAATCTTTTTCTGTGATGTTATAATTATTCAGAATGTCCTTATAACGTGGAGCAAGCTGATCCCAATTTAGTGCTGTTGCTTTCTTGAGATCATGAGCCATCATGTAGACTGCTCCCTGTCTCCATTCATTTGTCCACCAGTTCAGTCCATTCCATTTAAAAAAGTTATCAGACCACGCAGAGATTCCCTGTGATAATGATCTAGCAGGAGCATAGCGACTAGCTGCACTGCCAATCACACCATCTAGTCCTAATCCTAGTGATAACCCAAATTCTTTAACTGCATCCATTCCACCCATTCGGGTAGCCATCCGGTAGAAATGTTTAAGTGATCCAGCATAAGAACTAAAAAAATTCACACCATGATAGGATCTGGTAAACGATATGATGAACGGATCAGTCATCGCAGAAATGACTGCACCACCCAATCTTGCCATTTGTTGTACGTTTTGAATTCCGGTTGTCCATTTGTGCAAAGTTGGATCATGGATTTCAAAACTAGCAGCAGAGATGTGATTAAACTCAGAAACCAATTTTGTGTATTCTCTTCCTTTGACATTGAGCTTTTTCATGATTCGGTCAAAGGTTGCTTGAGGATTCGGCCCCATCGCTTTCATTAACTCCACATCATCACTAAACCGTTCAATCCCTGCTAGAATTGCAGTTACCGGATTACTGTGGCCATAGTCACGGTTGTAGAGTAACCAGCTATCCCCATCTTTAAAATGCAGTTGTCTGTGCTGTGACACTTTAGATGCTAGAGATCTCCTGCCTACATTAAAATCTGTAGGAATGATCTCTTCCACTGTTCGGTTCTGACTAATAATATTGTCAAAAACCTTACGCAAAAATTGAATGTGTTCTGGATCAATAATGTCTGGTGCAGAAATCGATGGGTTCTTAAACGTTCTTTCTTTATTTAGTAATGGGTAGATTGCTTCTGACCAACGAATAAAAGCATCATCAATATTTTTTTCTACACCACGAATTGCTACAGAATCATGAAACTGTGTGGTTACATGATCTTCTAACCAGCCAATATTGACTCCCATCTTCTGTGCTTCATTGACCAACAGACGTTTGATCTCAATTACCTTCTCTGCCATTCTTCTTGCGGCAGGAATTCCAGATGAGCCAATCCCATCAAACATCTCTTTGACTAATCCTCTCTGAAAATCTATTTCATCAAACAAACCTCTACCAAAAACGTATCTGCCAAACATTGTAGGCTTTGAAAGAAATCCCCTAAATTTCCATACGCTTTTTAGGATCTCCCCTACATATTGACTACGTCTGGCAAACTGCCGATTGGCAATACTGTCCAGCATTCCCTCTTCTGCACTACCAGATTGACGAACCATAAACGCAGAGAATCGTCCATAGGCATTGGGCGAATTGCTCATCATCTGATCAATGTTGCGATTGATATTGATCTGGTTCAATCGGGCAATTTTTGCAAATTGAATGGCACGTTTCTCCTCATCTGTCATTGACTGCACAGTACGTTTAAATTTTAATTCATAGTCTGAATCTAATTTAAGTACTGCATTTTTCTTTCGTAAATCATCTACCAAGTCTTTGGCTTCTTGTTCAGATAGCCCAAACTTGTGATTGGTTGCGATTTGCAGACAGGGATCAAATTTAGCCATTCTTCCTCACACATGCTGCTACTTCCGGAATCAATCCTTCTATTTCCTTTTCTGCATTTTCAAACATCATCTTTTCACTTTCATAAAATTTTATTTCTTCATCCGTAGGATTGGATGCATAAAAATCAGTGTCTGCTTCCAGTTCACGTTCTGCCAATGTTTTTTGATACTGAGTATTATTGACATTTGTATTGGGCAATGGATCTGGATCTGCGTCTGGAACTACACGATGATCAATCACAGGATCATCTACCTGCATTGGAGAACGATAAGTTTTTAGGGTGTCTGCAAATTCACTAATCGCATTGCTATCATTGGCTTTGGTGTTGCGCCACTGCTGACCAAACTTGTTTTGAAAATTATTTACCTGCAGTCGCTTATCACGCACACCATTGCTATTGTAGTAGTCTCGTAAAACTTTCTTGCTGGCAATTCCAGAAAATTTAAAATTCTTTTCACCATCTTTTTTGATCAACTGAATGTGCGTAGGCTGATACGGATTTGTCCCGTAGTACTGTTCTTCAAATTCTAAGTACTTTGCCATCGATCCATCGCTATCCAGTAAATCTGAATTTTTAATAGAACTGATGGAAAGCGTACTGCCATCATTGTAGGTAAACACATCTTCACCAATCCCATCCAAATCATCTATTTTCTTATTGGATTCATTTCCTACTCGTTGGGCATAGGCCAATTGTTTTTGAAATAGGATTCGATCCTTCCCAAAATACTTCTGAAAACTTTCTTCTGTTAGAGGAATCAGTTTAATCTGTGCGCCTTTGACTCCATCTTCTGTTGCCAACAAAACTAGATTGGTTTCTGATCCATCAAAAATTTCAATCTCTCCATTTGGATCCGAAATGTTATTAGCATCCTTTGTTCTTCTGCCACGTTCTGCTGTACCCACAGGTGGTTCTGTTGTAGATGCTTGATTTGGAATTACATCATTGACCATCTCATTAATTTCTTTTGCTGTAGCAGAAACAGGCATGTTTCCGGAAACATCCACAGGTTGTTCATTGGCAATCTGTGCTGCCGCAGTTCTGGTAGCTACATAGCGAGATGCAGGATCTACTTGTTGAATTGCAGTTCCTGCTCTTGTTTCCATTAGAGATGGTTGGTCTGCTGTATTTTTAAATGTGAACAATGGTTGAGTTTCATCAAATACATCCAGATCTGCTCTTCTAGCTATCTTGCCATCATACATTCCACCTAACACGGTTCCAATTCCACCACCCAACATAGAACCGATGCCTACGTCCATCATGTAATCGCTTAGATCGTAATCTAGTTGATAGTTATTTCGATCCATAGCATACGGTACATTAATAATGCTGGTGGCAATTCCAGCATCTACTGCACCTTTGATTGCCCGATTGCCATACTTGCCTAATCTAGCAAAGGTTAGTGCGGCATCTAAGCCTTTAAATCCTCTGACGATTGGCATAAAGTTCATGACAGATGGCAAACTTCCAGTAAGCAATCCTAATCCAATTGCAGACCATTCACGTAATGAATCTGCATTGTTCATCATCAATGCTAGATCTCGTTCACGATCTAAACGTTCCCGAATCAACTGAAGTTCTGCTTTGGTCATCCCGTCATAGAAATCAATTTCCTTATCAAAAAACGGAGATGCTTGAAAACTTTCTTTATTTAAAATGTCTGTTTGCCCATAAGCTTCTTCATCAAAAAATACAGAATTCTTATCGTATTTCCCTTTTTCACGAAACGATTGATACAGTCCAATTTCTGTTGAGGAAAACCCAGACTTCATAAAATTAATATACAGATCTCCCCACGATGGATCTGGATTGGTCATAAATTCTGTACGTCTACCGGAATAATTAACCGGAAAGGTATCGTAAATCATTAGTCCATCAACGGTAAATTCTGAATTCGATCAAGATTTGGTTGTCGATCTACAGCAGATTGTCTTTGCTTTGTTTTGTATTCAGATAAATTCTTTCGGAACAATACGATTGTTTGTGCAAAGTTTTTAAATCCACGATCTGCTCTATCAAGTGAGTCAACTTGCATATCATAAGTATATGTATAGCCCAATGGCCCAACCATATTATCCAAGAACATGTTGTATTGGTTGAGGCTATCCATATGTTGATGAAGTAAATCATACTGATCTTTTAAATACTCCATATCTGCTCCGGATGCATCCAGCATCTGCGTTTCAATTTGTGACTGAACTTGCTTGAGAATATCCGTCATTGCTTCGTAGTTACCCCTAAGTTCTTTAAAACGTTTTTGGGTATTTACTTTTGGCTTTTGTATAACTGCATTTCCTGCAGTTAGATTTTGTTTAGGTTCTTTTGGAGCAGGTAAAGTAGCAATTTTTGGTTCTGCAACTACTCCCCGTGAAATGTTATCGATTACTTGTGAAGTAGCTTTTGCTTCTGCTTTAGCTTCTATTGGCTGAATTACTGCTTCTTCTTTATAAATAGGATTAGATGGATAGTCTGTAGGATTGTCTTGAGCAGATGATTCCACATAACCACTCATTACCTGCTTATCAAGATCTTCAATTGGTGAAATGCCTACACGTTCTGCAACCGATTTTTCAATCAACTGATCTACCTGTTTGCTTTCTGGACGCACAAAATTCCCCATTGGCATGTCACGTGGCAACACGATGGGTTGATCAGTTTCTGCAGGTTGTTCTTCAATAACTTGTGGAAGAGTGTTGTTTGATGGATTTTGTTTTCTTGGATATACAGATTTATTGCGATTGATGTGTTCTACATAAGATTTTAGTTCTCTGACTAATGGATAGACTACACTGTCCATCATGGAACGATCTGCAATGATTTCTTGATCGGTCAGGTTGCGTATTCGGTCATATCCAATAATCACAGGTGGAGCATTGTCCGCATCTTCTGCAGTCATGTATGGGCCAATCCTGCGAACCACATTGTAGATTCCGGTTTTTTCATCCAGCACATACATCATGATCCCATCATTGTTCGGTGCTGGTGCTAGTCTCCAATTGCCTTCTTGCAACAATTCAATGTACTTTTGATTAACTGGATCGTCTGCTAGTTCGGTTTTGGTATATTCCAGCCAATTGTCTACAAAATTGTTGACTGCATCATTTACAAATTCTTCTGTGTGTTTGTCTTCTAAATGTTTTTTATTGATGGCTAGTGTGTGCTGATGATCTGAAAAGTAAGCAGATCGAGAAGCGTTGATAAATACATAGTTGTCATCAAACAAGTCTTCCATTGTTTGATTGAGGATTGGCTCAAGTTCGTTTCGGCTTCCACCTTCTGGAATCGTTACTCCAAAAATACGTGCTTTCTCTAGAAAATAATCAACGGTAGTGTCCAGCACTTCTTTTTGTTTTGCTGCACGATCTCTTTCGTTGACTCCTAATGAAGAATAAAAACTAATAAAAGATTGGTCATTTAAAATTAAAGATTCAATTTCATTGAGCGAAACAGAATCTCCATCTTGTGTAATAAAAATACTATTGAGACTGTTGCGATTTGTTTTGGAATTGCTTTGTGCACTAAACAGAATTTCTTTTACCGGATCTTGACTGACTTCTGTAATCAGATAATCCCCGTGAGTAAATCCAATTCCTAGTTGCTTTTCTTCATTCTTCAACATCTTAAAAACAAAAGGCGCATAGACTCCACTGTCTCTTGCGATCTGCTCATAAAATGCTGCCAGTTCTTTTCCGGATTGAATTTGACTCATTCTGGAAATTAATTTCTGATGTGTCGCTTTTGACCATAGCTGATAATTTCCACTGTCGAGTAAATAATTTAAACGTTCCGGATTGAATTGTTTGGGCTTTGTCGATTCATTAATAAACTGAAAATGAATGCCACCCCATTCCATTTGCTCACGTAGTCCTGCTGCAATTTCGTTTTGTGAAAATGCTCCTCCATACAACTCTTCTTGCTGATATTCCGGTCTGCTTTGTTCATAGACAAATCGTGGATCTTCTTTCCGTACTTTATAAACATCTGCCACTGCATTCTTAAATACATTCCACTGACGCATTTCCTCCATATAAAATTCATTAGGAGTTCCAATGTCATCAGCATACGGATCTGGCTTTAGTTCTTCTATCTTTTGATCAAGATCTTTTTTGCTGTACGTTCCAATGTTCTTCAGTTCTTGTCGCACTAAAACTGCTTTGTCGAATGCAGCAATTTTTCCATTGATTTCTGTAGCAAGATTTGGATAAGCTTTTCCTAAAACCTCCATTGATTCTACTAGTTCATTTTCCAAAACTGCATGATCATCCGTAATTGTAGCTTGCTGAATGATCTGGTCTGCTCTGCTAAATGCCGAATTGATTTCTGCATTGATCAAAGCATTTACTTTTTTTGATGCGCTTACCCGATATTGAGAAACTGTTGTGTTGTCAAAGGTTTCAAATTCAAATCCTTCTTCTGTCCGTTTTTTGCCATTGCCTTCATACGTAAGCACACGCAACAATTCCTGTGGATTCTGATCCAACATCTGATTGGCTAATGCCAAATCTAAATCACGATGAAAATCAAAAAATAATTTTTCTGCTTGTGCTGGTGTTTTTCGGTTGGCTTGTACTTCTTGATTAACCGTGTGTGTCCACTTTGCTAGCTTTTCTTTATTGGTTAGTGTGGCATCTGCCTTTAGATTTCTACCTGCTCTAATCAATTGACCAGCTTGGTCTTCATTGTAAATGCTTTGCCATTTGGTGACTAAAGCTTCTTGTGTTGCGAACATATGCCGCATAATGTCTGAACGAACATTATTGACAATGGCTTGATTTTCTACACCTTTGAATAATTCGGTTTCTAGATTTTCTAATTGGGTTGCTGTGTGATCTGCCCAAGCTTCTTTGGATGGGAATTGATTCAATACGTCTGGTGTGATTTCTTGGGCTAGCAACTCCTGTGTTTGCGTAAAATACCGATCTTTTAATTCATTGGTTTGTCGATATTGTTGCTGTTGAATGCCTACTGCTTTTGCACGAAACCTTTGATCAATCGCTACTTTTTCAAATAACTCTTGTATCTCTCTAGAATTTCCATACTTGTTGGTAATGGCCCCATACAAACCACCAATGTTCTTAGCTGGTTTTCCTGCCACATCTCCATACAAGCTTAGATTCACCATAGCTTGTGCAGACTCAATATCTTGAGGTGGCTTTTCATTCAGATCGCTGATCAATTGCTGACCGGACTGATCAAACATATTCTGAATGTCCATCAACTGTAGACGTTTGGCTTCCCGATTTTCATTATTGATCTGAACAGCCATCACTTCACCCAATGATCCCAATGCATCTCCAAAGGATCTGAGTGCTTGATATCGTGCTTGTACTCCTGCCGAATTCATTACATTCAGAGGTGCTGCCGCTTTCGGTACTTGTGGCGCACCTAACCGATTGGTCTGTACAATCTGTGATGCTCGTTCAAACGGTAATTTAGCCATCAGCTTGCCATTAAAGCGTTATAGTCAAACATCCTGCTGTTGTACCAGCTCATGAATTCGTTATTGGAAGTATTGCTTGCAACAGCAGGTTCAAAAGGTTGTGATTGTGGTGCTGGCATTGCACTTAGCACACTGGATGCTCCACCTAATAAAGAAGACAATGTAGCAAGTGCTTTGGTTGCTCTGACTTCTGCTGCTTGCGTTTCATAAAACTTTGCCTCTCTTACTGCACGATCATACTGGATCTCTGCTTGCCGTATGGTCATGTTTGCTTTTTGTTCTCCATCCAAACGGGTACGTGCTGCTTCATATTTTGTATTGTATTTAATCATCCGTTGGTTAAACGCATTTGCTTGTGCTTGTGCAATCTGCAGATTAGCTGGTGTTCCCACATTGACAGATGCTCCGGATGATCCAGACTTGGCACGTATTCCACCAATCCTTTGCATTCCTGCAATTTCTTCATACATCAAATTCTGATCACCAGCATATTCAGCGGCACGAGCATTTTCTTCTGCTGTTCTGCCGTACAGAACTGCTTGCTCATAGGCTAGTGCTTTGGATTCCTCTGCACTCTTCATTACCAATCCTGCTTGCATTTTTAGCAGTTTGGCTTGTGAAGCAATCTGTTGTGCAGTTGCTGCTGAATTGACTAAGGCTCTGCCACCTAACAATAATGCCAGTGCTGCACTAACTGCCATTTTCTCTCATTTCGTTGTATTGCTGATTTAATTCTTCTCTTAGATCATCAAACGTATTGTTATCATCTAGCTCATCTAACAAATCTTCTATTGGATCTGTTTTAAAATCTTCTGGTACTAATAACATAGTATTGCTTTACTCGTTGGTTTCGTAATCAATTCCGATTAACAAAACAGTAATCGGATACGGTGCATCTTGCTGGATTACAATCTGCGCTTCCGTACTAAACTCATCTGCAATTTGAAATGTTTTTTCACCTGTGAAGAATTCCAAAGCTTGTCCCATTTCATCAGATGCCAATCGGAAAATAGCTTCATCTAAATTTGTTTCAGATGATCCATACCGAAAGCCCATACTTTCAAAAAGCTTTAGGGTTGCACTGTGAATTCGTTTGCGATTGCCAATAGAGTGGGTGGTGTCTGTTACGGATACAACAGGAAGTGTTTTGATTTTACTAATGAAGGGTAAGCCTACTCTAAATTTGTGTGCAGCTAGCTGAAGTGTGATCTCTCCACTACTTACTGTCCGGTTTGGCTGAACAGCAGCATCTCCCAAAATAGCTACCGTTTCTCCTTCCAAATGCGATAGGCCCGTGATGCTTGTAGAAGCAGAAGTTCTGCTGGCTGGTTCTTCTAATCCACAATCTACAAAGTGTGCGTTCTCTGCCGGAATATAAAAACTGTCATAGAATCGTTCTAGAAATTCTACATAGCGTACTGTTGATCCATTGATGTCTCGCTTGACAACCATATAGATCTGATCGTAGGTTCCACGTGGAATCACAGAAATTGATTCTACTTTGGCATGATTGCCATAGGTTGAATCTGCGTGCGTTCCTGCAATCGTGTGCAATGACCAGCTATGCATCTGCAACAAATCCACATAAGTCATTGCTGCAATTTTCCCGTCTGCTCGTACACACCAAACTACAGAATAGGGCTGGTCTTGATAGGCCATTTCAATGATACCCGATTGGGTGGCATCTTCTGCTCTTAGCGATAGATCTGCAGCAGCATACTGATCTTGAACTTTATCAAATGCCAACTCTCTGATTTTTCTGCCGTTTTGCTGTACATACAATAAGTTGTTACCAATCTTAACTGGCAAAGAAGTACTGTCTGTAGCCCAAGCTGATGCCTTAATAATACTAAAATTGAATGGAGTGACTGTTACATCATCATCAGATCCATAGACTTGGAAAATACCTCCGGAAGTTCCTACCGTCAGTCTTCTGTCTTCGGACATCCACTCAATCTGATCTACGGTATCGGATGAAATTGTCAGTGATAACGCATTATCTTCAAAGATCTGCTCACCAATAATACTACGTCCAGCAGAGTCAATGCTTCCGGTAGATTGTCCTAATGGTTCTGAAGTAGAAAAATTAAAAAAGTCTGCAGTCTTGGAAAGGAAAATAGTCTGAGGTTCAGCAAGCGTTCCTGCCAAAACCAAACGTTGCTGGTAAATCTGGATAGTTCTGGGATATCCGGTGTATTGGCTAAATGCTCCTAACGCCCATTCTTCTGTTGAATCTGTACTTGCCAGATCTTCTTCTACCGTAGCAGTTACAACAGTGGAGGAAGTGACAGCAGTGATCTTGACGTATCCCCATTTGATCTGCGGAGAAATTTCAGAGTTGATCCGAATGTAGCGATCTACATCAGACACTCCACCTGCATTGATAAATCCTAAATCTTCATTGATTCCCGTAGTCGCACTTGCTGTTACCGTAACTGTAGATCCTTTTGGGATATACGGCTTTTCCAACAATACGTCTTGTGTGGGATCATCTGTAAAAGAAACAGTGTTGCCACCTGTTTCTAATTTAAATGTATTTTGAGTAGCCGTAGAAATTGTAAAGTTTGCACTACCACCACCACTTAAAGACAATGATCCCCAAGATCCGGATTGTGTGATGGTTACTCGAATCGTCTGCCCATTTACAAACGGATGGTTATTTAAAGTAATGGTGTTGGTTGTTTGATCACACGCAGAAGGACTGACTTTGCCAATCTCTTCATACGACAATGTAGAACCACCGGAAAGCGCAAGTGTCAGTGTGGTGTCTGTTGTGTTGGTAGATTGAAATGGCCCATTGGTCAGTGGCAGGTATTCCAACAACCAATCATCAACAGCATTGCGAGATAAACGTAGGGGAGGATAAGAAGGATGAGCCAAAAACAAAACATCAGCCGATTGGGTATAGCTGATATCATCTAGATCATCGACTGTAAACGGAATGGGTTCTGTGGTGCTGGCATCTATATAAATTGTCAACAATTCATACGGTGATCCACCAACCTTTACTTGTCCATCATTAGAATAAAATCGAATATATCCTGCACCAAATTCCAAAATGGCACTAGTTCCCTGTCCTCTACTAAATGGGATTAAGCGAACATAGCCATTATTTTTAGTACTGGTTACAAAATAAGTACCTGCTCTTCTCGTAACCGATCCCTGTGGCAAACAGATCATGTTTTCGATTTTTGCCAGAGAAGACCGATAAGACTCTAGTTCCACCATTCCCTGCAGTCTTGGCGAAATTTGACCATCTGCAAAGGAAGATTGTAATGTCTGGAGTCTCATGTTTATTCATCCGAAAATTTTGCTCTACGGAACGTAGATCCTACCAATCGTGAATTTAAATAATCTTCTGCCACAATAATCTGCGGCATGGAACGTTCCTGAGAATCTACACCTCTCGCTTCACTAATCACTTGTAGATACTTAGCCAACATACGGTCACGCAAGTCTGCCCGTCCGGTTAGTGCTTCTGCCAATTCAGAAGCCAACTTGAGCGCAATCGCTTGAATGGTCAAAGAATCAAACTGGTTTGGATCTTCTACACGATAGATATATTTCAGCTTAATCTGTGTAGCATCCGTAACAATAAACCTTCCTTCAATCTCATAATCTTCAAAGTAATTTTCTATGTCCAAGACACGTAAGCAATCTGCAGGTAGTGCATATTTCTTAGTGTATCCCCAAGCTGGTGCATCTGCACTGAGTGCCAACTCAACACGTTGAACCGCACACTTAAAAGGATAAGAACGCAAGACTGCATCCCTTACGTCATCATAACGCAGGTTACACAGTCTTGCTCTTTCGTTGTTGTCCGTCAGAGCAGTAATTCTTTGTTCCCCAATATTGGACAGAGCAATATTGCAAATCTGAACAACGCTAGACATTAGTCACCTAAGCTATATTCAACCATTACTTTAATAGTGCCTGTTGCAGAAGCACCACCCGTAGTGATCACCAAATCGGTTTCTGCAGTCAGTGTGTACCCAACACCAGCAATGGCGTTAGAATCCACTACTTGATTTGCAGTATTCCAAGTGGTTGAACCTTTGGCAATAAAGCGATCTGCGTCAGCAGAATCACCTACATCTAGAGTAACGCCAGCACCCAATGCATCACACATCAGCTTAACGTTATAGATAGTTGCGCCTTTAGGTAGTCGAGCAAAGGTAATGTCAGAACCAGAAGCTAATGCTGCAGCTTCATACGTGTCATACCAAACACGTTTTCTGCCGTGCGCTTCTGAGGCTTTGACCATTACTTTAGGGACAGAAGTAATATCTGTCATCTTTTGAGTATTAACACTAGCCATTGTACCTCATTATTCTTGACAGATGATTGAAACAACCTTTTCTTCTTCCATTCTTGTAGCACCCAGACTCATGCAAGCATACACTTGATGGGCGTATGATTTGTCAGGTCTTTCATCTACACGAACAGTTAGATCTTTTGCCATTGCTAGCAAGATCCCATCGATGGCATAACAGAAACAAGTACGGTCAGATCCAGACTTTGCCAATCGTGTACTGGTTACAAATTGGAAGCCTAAGAAGGTGTCTACCTGACCAGCTACCAACGCACGAACCGTGTTGAAATCAGCACTACGAATCTCGACAGTCTCCAACAAATCTTGAATTTGCTTTGGAGAAACTACAATGATTCGTGGTAGGGAAGGATCAACATCGGCATTGTCTAGTGTGAACTTGGCTTCACGCAATTTATCAATGGTTAGTCCAGTACCACCAGCCGCAATTGTGTTGGTCAATGAGGTTTGTGTTGTACCACTAGCACCCGTATACGCTACTCCTGTGGCAGCACTAATGATTACGTCATCCATTGCTCTGCCCAATGCAAATGCTTGTGCTTGAGCATAAGAAGAAGTTGGATCAGTAATCATTCGTAGTCGATCTTGATCATCAATCAGATCTGCTACTTCATAGTCCTGCAATGTTACAGAACGTCTTGAGTGAGGAGTATCATTGAGGATTGTATCTGCACCACGTGTGGTTCGTACAGATGCTACTTGTTGACCGATTTGATCAAAAAAAGCTTGTTTGCCCCGCATGACTTCAGTACGACACAGTCCACGCAATCTTGAACCTTTCTGTTGTGAAAGGTGCTGCAGAACTGCACTATACTGATCAACAAATGCGGTTGTAACTTGAAAAGACATTACAACTCCATAAATAGCTAAGAAGGTTAATTCTCATGCTAAAGTCTGGAGTTGTCCTAACGGTAGGGTTCCAAGAGGTTTGCAGTTAAATGGGTCAGAAAAGATTATCCAATCCTGTCAAACTGCATGAGATTCTGATTGACGTTTTAAACGTCTTTTGTCTACATCACAAACCCACTCGTAGTACTCTTGTGCTAACGTTAGTGAGTTTGTCATATCTGCAATACTAGCGTTTTGTTTTGCCAAACGCAAACATTCTGTTCTTAGTTTTACATGATCTTCATAAGTCATACTAACATCTCTCGTAACTTTAACGCTTCTGCTACTAAGCGATCATGATCTGGATGCATTCCATCCCAGAACCCACTATCTGGTTTCATGATTTCTGACAATCTGCTTTCTACTTGCGCTCTACCTCCTGCTCCTGTGCCACCTATATCAGTATTTAGTAGTCCATCTTCTTCTAAGATTTCACCAACCTTATGGAAAATCTTAACTACTTCTGGATGATTTCCTAATCCAGTTTGTTCAAACATCTGCAATGTTTCTGCATCAGCTAACTGCAAAAAAGCTTGTCTGGCTTTGGTTGCATTTCGCTGAAAATCTGAACCCCAATCTGATTTTAATCTATTTACATTTTCTTGCTGCAATTCTTCAAATTGCTGTTTTGCCATTTGGCTGGATAGTTCTCCATTGTTCTTAATGAAATTGTATACTTGTTGTCCCTGAGTTTTCGATAACCCCAATTTATGTATTTCGGAGGCAAATTCCTTTTCCATATTGGTGTCATAGGGAATCTCATACTCATCCGGATTGGCTGGTCTACCTAACCTGTCATAAACCTCATCCCAATTTTCTTGACCGGATGGTAAGCGAATTAACGAATCTGGAGTTGCTCCCAACTTCTTGACTAAGTGTACATACGACTTTGCTAACTTATTGACATCATCAAAGTTTCTAAGAGATGGCTCATGTCGTAAATCATCCGAAAGCATTGATGGATTAAAGGAAGTATTGGATTCTGCTACTGGTGCTGCAGATTCTTGTACTTCTGGCTCAATCGCTAATGCTGCTTCTGTCATATCGTTCCTTCATCGAATCTTGTAGGTATTGTAAATCGACATTCAAAAACCTAAGAATGTCCAGCACTACGGCTTTCCTGCCCTCTAAAAATGCTCCAGCGAGTGGATCTGGCTGAAAAGAAGAATAGAGTACACGATGTCTGTCCACTAAATCCTTCAACACGATTTGTCCAATATCGGACTCAAATAGTTCTTTGTAAAATTGTTGCCGCTGATTTTCTTTCATCGATAGACTCTACAATCATCTATTGGAATCCGCACACACGGTGATATGCGATCACGTTCTCTGCGATCCTGCATTGGTAATAATTCGTGTGGTGGAAACGTATTGGTGATGTAGACCAACAATGCATCAGACAGTAACCAAAAAAACATTAAAGGAAGATTGGTGGCTTTTGCGTATTGAGTAGCAGTTACATATTTCTCTACCGAAATACACGGGCCACCAAGTCGATTCATAAAATCAAAATCATCTTTTCTACATTTAAATTCAGCAAATGCTTTTGCACCCGTAATTGGATCAGTTACAATCCAATCTAGCGGATACTTCGATTTATTGGACATTACAAAAAACTTTTTACCCTGCAAAAATAACCGGACTTGTTCTTCTATTTTCCGGTCTGCCTCCGTCTCATATTCAATCATTTCTATACCTTCGATGCTTTGGCCTCATTCAAAAATGCCTGTGAATCATTACGTCTGCTTTCGGCAATTAAATTCTGCTGTTGAGCAATTGCCATTGCCTGTTGCATTTCCATAGCACGTTGTTGTTCAGCTTCCTGCTGTTGCGCTTCTTGTTCTCTTTCCATAGGTGTTTTAAAGACAGATGGGGAAACTTTAAGTATTTCTGCAGCTAGTTCTCCGATTCGATTAAATTCAAATCCCTGCAGAATTTGTGGATCAATTTGAGCAAACGGAACCATAAACTGGACTAGCTGATTAATAGAAGCTAGCTCACCACTACGTTGAGATACTGCAACCGGATTGCTGTACACTACTTTGACATCTGAATTAATTAGCTCAGATGGTGCAGGAGGCAATTGTCCGTTACGAATTAGCATTGACAATGTGCGAATGACCAATGGCCCCAACAGTTCGGATTCCTGTCTAGCCACAATTGGCCCTAAGATTTGCAAGCGATCTCTCTGTCTTGCCGCAATCTCTGTTGCACTAAAACGCAGGATGTCTCCATCCGGTGCTATATTTGCTGGCAGTTCCAAAAGATCTAAATAAAAAGCACGTTCAATGGATTGACGTACCATTCCTATTTTTTGTTCAGACAAATCAATTCTGCCATTTGTCTGCAATGGCGTGATACGATCTTGTGGCCCTAATCCAGATCTAAAATAATTTAAACCTCCGGGCGTAGTACGCACAGGAGACAAAAATCCATCGTCTGGCACAAGCAACGGTGGATCAACCATCTTTTGTAGTGCAATTAATCCCACTCTTTCCATTTCGTTAATCATTCGCACATCTGGCAAACTTTCTGTGCCACAACCTCTGCCGTATACTTCTTGTGAATTCTTATGCCATCTGCTGCAAACAAATGGGAATTCATCAAAGCCGCCTTTCTTCAATAAATGATTGCTTTCTTTTTCTATATAATACGATGCATACGGCTTAGAATTCTTGGTACGTCCCTTACTGTCACGTGGCTTGACCACATGCATGATTTCAAATACCCGAAATGGTTCTTTCTCTGCAGCTTTCTTGATTCCATCGGATACGCTATCAAAGGTGGAAACAATGGATCGTGCCGTATCAAAATAAGTGCGATATACCGAATTGATCTTGCCGTGCTTGTCTTCTGCTAAACAGCAATCTCCTAAAAAGTACGATCTGAATTGTGCGCCTTCATCTTCATCGTAATACACGAACAGGACTCCTGTCCCAAAAGTAACCAAGTCAATGTAGTATTCGTGTATAGCACTATGAAAATTAGATCGTGGAGAATTAAAGACATTGGAAGTAATGCGTGTGGCTTCCTCTAACCAAAGTTTGGTTTCTCGATCTCTCATGATTTGTGGATCTTCTGTTTCCAAACCAAACCACGGGACTGTATTGCTGGTTAATGTATTGTGCAGTCCACTAGCTGCACGTACTACGGCACGAACTGCTGTAGATTCGTAGATCCTGCTTCTACGTTGCTCCCCACTTGCACGATTGCG